>PJUE01000085.1_pt1 | contig 134357 bp, 122 predicted proteins | sample 1512171 | NCBI WGS metagenome assembly PJUE01 (sample SAMN08177674, study PRJNA422409) | Feces metagenome, whole genome shotgun sequencing project. | isolation source: Chicken feces (3) enriched on wood chips: alkali lignin treatment | host: Gallus gallus | place: USA: Madison | collected 2015-01-15
ATCAGCGTGGCGGTGCTGGTGGGCGACGTGGCCGACCGGCTGCTGCCCAGACTGATCGAACGCACCAGGACGCTGAAGGTGCTGGACGGCGAGAACCCCGCGGCCGAGATGGGCCCCATCGTGACCCGCGCCGCGCATGAGCGCATCAGCGGCTATATCGATCTGGGCGTGCAGGAAGGCGCGCAACTGCTGGTGGACGGCCGCGGCTTCCAGGGTTCTCAGGCAGGCGCAGGCTGCGGCGACGGTTTCTGGATGGGCGGCACGCTGTTCGACCACGTCACGCCGGACATGCGCATCTACAAGGAAGAGATCTTCGGCCCGGTGCTGGGCTGCGTGCGCGTGAAGGATCTGAAAGAAGCCGTGGATCTCATCAATGCCCACGAATTCGGCAACGGCGTGGCCTGCTTCACCCGCGACGGCAACGTCGCGCGCGAGTTCGGCCGCCGCATCGAGGTTGGCATGGTGGGCATCAACGTACCCATCCCCGTGCCCATGGCCTGGCTTGGATTCGGCGGCTGGAAGCGCAGCCTGTTCGGCGACATGCACGCTTATGGCGAAGAAGGCGTGCGCTTCTACACGCGGCAGAAGTCGATCATGCAGCGCTGGCCCGAAAGCATTGGCAAGGGCGCCGAGTTCGCCATGCCGACGGCCAAGTAACGGCAGCCTGTCTCACGCAGGCGAGACCCATCCGCGATAGATGGCGCCTGCGCCCGCTATCGCGAGCAGAACGAAGATGGCCCGCTTCAGCAGTTCCGGGGACACCCGAACCCTGAGGCGGGATCCGCCGTACAGGCCGATCAGGGCCACGGGCAGCAGCACGGCGGCCGCGAACAGGATTTCCGGCTGCGCATACAGTCCGGCGGCGCCGAAGGCCGCCGCCCGGATGAGGCCGCTGGCCAGGATGACCACCGAGATCGTGGCGCGGAACTGGTCCAGCGCATCCAGCCGGCGCGACAGATAGATGGTGTAGATCGGCCCGCCGGTCCCGAACAGCGCACTGAAGATGCCGCCGAACACGCCGAACGGCAAGGCCCAGAAAGTATTCAGCGGCGCCGACGGCTTGGCCCCGCGCGCGCCCCGCAGGCCCTTGATGCACACCGCCAGCACGAAGCTGCCCAGCAGGATCAAAGGCCAGCGAGCGCCGGCGTTGTGCAGCAGCGTCACACCCAGCCCTATCCCCAGCAGCAGCCAGGGAAACAGGCGCTTGAGTTCGACCAGGGAAACGCGCCGCCAGTTGCTGCCGCCCACCAGCGCGGTGCAGGCCAGGTCGAACAGCACCACCAGCGGAACCGCGAACTGCAAGGGCATGAACTGGACCAGCAGCGGCACGGCCACCATGGCCGCGCCGAATCCCGTCATCCCGAAGACGACATAGGCGGCAAGGACGACGGGTGCGGCAAAGGCGAGCGTATCGGGCGGCATCATGCGGATTCAGCTTGCGGTGATCTTCTTCTTTTCCACCAGCGCCTTCCACTTGGCGGACTCCCTGGCGATCTCCTCCCTGAGCGCGGCGGCAGGCACGATGGTCGCCGACATCCCCTGGTCAGCCAGATAGCGCTGCATGTTGGGCTGCGCCACCGCCGTCCTGGCATCGGCCAGCAGCCGGTCGACCGAAGCCTGGGGCGTGCCCGCCGGCGCCAGCAGGGCGAACCACCCCGTGAACTCGAACCCCGGCACTCCATCCTCGGCCGTGGTCGGCACGTCCGGCAGCAACGCGGAACGTTCCTTGCCCGTCACCGACAGCGCCCGCAGGCGTCCTCCCTTGAGCAACGGCACGATGGCATTGATATTGCCCACGGCGACTTCGATCACGCCCGCCATGAGGTCGGTGTAGGCCGGCCCCTCGCCCTTGTACGGGACGTGCATGAGTTCGATCCCGGCCGCATCGCTGAAAGCTTCGCCCGCCATGTGCGTCTGGCTGCCCACGCCCGCGGACGAGAAGCTGAGTTTGCCAGGCCTGGCGCGGGCGTACTCGATCAGCTCGCGCGTGTTCTTGACCGGCAGGTTGGCATTGACGGTGATGACCATGGGTCCGTTTGCCACCTTGCCGATGGGACTGAAATCCGTCAGCGAGTAAGGCAGCTTGCTGTAGATGAACTGGTTGACCGTGAACATGCTGCCCGACGCAAGCAACAGCGTATAGCCGTCCGCCGGCGCGCTGGCGACAGCCTGCGCGCCCACGCTGCCGCCAGCGCCCGCGCGATTCTCGACGATTACGCTCTGCTTCAGGCCCTTGCCCAATTCGGCCGCCAACGCGCGGCCCAGCAGGTCGGTGGCCCCGCCCGCCGAAAACGGGACGATCATGCGTATGACCTTGTCCGCCGGCCAGTCGGCTCGCGCCGGAAGGGCGATAAACGGCGTAAGCGCGAGGCCACAGCCCAGCGTCTTGACGATGCGGCGGCGCGCAATATTGGGTTGAGTTTGGTTCTTCATGGCTTTGTCTCCTTCAGTTCGCGGGACGGCGTAGCGGGTCGGCTTTCGGCCGGCTGACGATTCGCCAGGCAGCAACTGACCCTCGGGCCGATGGCTCGATTTTTTGGGGCGTTGCGGTGTTTTTCTGCGGACTACTAGGCTGCTGAACTACAGAACTACCGGACTAAGAACTACTGGCCGGCACAGACTGACTTCAATGCGTCGAGCAACAACTGCGTAAGATGGGCCCGCGGGTTCTCCTTCGGCGCCAGGATGCCCAGGCGACGAGTGACCGTGGGCGAGCCGAACGGAATGACGCGGATGCCCGGGGGAAACTCGTTCCTGCCGCGGCAGGCCGGTACCACCGATGCGCCCAGGCCATTGGCCACCATGGCGATCACGCCTTCCAGGTTGTCGATCTCCATGGTCGAACGCACGGTGATGCGCCTGCGCACCATCTCTTCCTGCACCAGATGCCCCACGCGCGCCGAACGATTGAAACGGACATAGGGATTCTGCTCCAGGATCTCCTGATCGCTGGCGCCCTTGACCGAGCGGTGGGCGATGACGACCAGTTGTTCCTCGACGAACGGCAGGAAATCCAGGCCCGAGCGCGGCGCATCGGGCTCGGTCACGATCGCCACGTCCAGCTGGCGGTGATAGATGGCGCGCTCCAGGTCGTGCGTGAGTCCCGTGGTGACATGGACCTCCAGGCCGTGGCCCTGCTTCTGCAGGTGCCGCAGCGCCAGCGGCAGCACGCCCGACACACAGGTATGGACGCTGCCGAGCCTGAGCAATCCCGACGAAGTACCCTTCTTCAAGGCGGCGCTCATGCTTTCCCAATGCGCGATCAGGTCGCGCGCCCGGTGCACCAGCGCCAACCCCGTGTCCGTGAGGATGGGCGGACGCCGGCTGCGGTCGAAGATCGTGATGCCCAGCTCGTCCTCGAGCGCGCGAACCTGCATGCTCACCGCCGACAGCGACAGGCCGATGGTATTGCCGGCCTCGGCGAAACTGCCGTGGTCTGCAATCGCGATCAGCGTGTAGAGCGTGCGGATATCCATGCAAGAAGGTTCCTGGTGTTGACGGCATTGCGGAAAGGAGGAGTATGCCGCGTCAGATGCCAAGCAGCCGCCGCGCGTTCCCTCCCATGACTTTCCCAAGATTATCTTCCCGGATCGGCAAGGTCTCGAACCACTCTTTGTACCCTTGCACCGGGCAGAACGGGAACGAGCTGGCGTAAAGCATCCTGTCCGAGAGAAAACCGTCTGCCGCCTTCACGTATTCCTCCCAGCCTGGCATGCGGGAAAAATACATATCGGGCGACAGCCACAGGTTCTGGCGCCGGAACGCCAGGTGCAGGATCTCAGTGACCCAGGGCCACCCGCCATGGGCGACCACCACGTTCAGGGCGGGAAAATCCGCCAGCACCCGGTCGGTCCGTATCGGATCCGAATAGCTCAAGTCCGGCCCCGCCGTGCCTCCGACCATCATGATCACCGGCACGCCCAGGTCCTCGCAGTGGCCGTAGATCGGATACAGGCGTCTGTCGTCGGCGTACATGGGAACCGGGTAGGAGCCCGGCTCGATATTGATCAGCTTGAAGCCGTCCTCCAGCGCCTGGCTGATGGTCTGGCACGCGCGGCGCCGGTCGGTGGGGTCGATGGAGGCGGCGCCGATGAATCGGCCCGGATGCTCGGCCACGATGCCTCGCACGTCCTCGTTGGACACGCTGCCCAGCACGCCGGCCAGGCGTCCCACGACCACGCCGCGGTCTATCCGCGCGGCATCCATCTCTTTCAGCAGCAGCGCCATCGATTGCTGCTGCGCCGCGGCCGAGGGCTCGAAGCCCACCGTCCGCGTAAAGCCATCGCGACGTTCTCCCGCCGAGTACATCAGCGTATCCAGGAAGCCGCCTACCGGCGGCCGCAGCCTAAAGTCGATGATCATTGCAGTCTCTTTGTCAGGGGGTGGAATTACCCGGGCCGCGCTTGCACGCCTACATCACTTCGTCCTTGCGATCGTCCGTCTCGCCGTAGCGGTGCAACGCGGGCGGCTTCAGCCCGGCGTAGAGTTTCTCGATGCCTGCATTGATGGTCTCGGCGTGCTGGGCGAAAAGCGAATTTCCTTCGAGGTCGCTCTCGACGATGAAGGGCCCGAAATTTTCGACCTCGAACAGCCACATGGCTTGGGCTATGCCCAGTTCGTCCAGCCAATGCACTTCGCGCACGCGCTTGATGCCCCGGCCCAGAAGTGCGCCCGTGCCGTAGCCCACGGTCGTCAGGTAGATCGCGCCGCCCGGCGCCAATACCTGCTTGTAATCGTCGGCGGGCATCCCGCCCTTGCCGATCAGGATGCGGCAGCCGGTCTCTTCCAGCCAACGCGGTATCCACTTGGAGAATCGGAACGAGGCGGTGGCGGTGACGGCGCCCACGTTGTAGCCGCCGCGACCGTCCGGCGCCGCCGCCGGCGAGCAATGGAAGTTGACATTGCTGATGGCGCGCAAGTCCACGGGCAGCGGCAGGCCCTGGTCCAGCACCTTCTTGTATACGCCTTCGCGGGCCGTGTAGACCACGCCGTTCAAGTACACGGCCGAGCCGAGTTCCAGCTTGGCGATGTCTTCGCGCCTGGCGGGCAGGTCCAGATGAAAGACCTTGATGTCGTCGTCATTGCTTACCATTCGACCGTCTCCCGGCGCATGTAGGGCGTGAACCATTGGGGATCGGTGCGGTACTCGATCTCCCCGTTGGCATGGATCCGCGCAGTGGCGCGGCGCGAAGACAGGCAGAAAGTGTGCAGGCTGATGGGCATGCCCCCGGTGTGGGTGTAGCCGCACTCGATATGGCAGTCCACCACCATGCCGGAGCCGACGAAACCCATGGCGCCCATGCCGATGGAATTGCCCAGCTGCATCAGCTCCAATTCAAGCTCCGCCACCTTGGGGTCCGGATTACGGTCCCCGACCGTGCGCAGACAGGCGGCCTGCTTGCCCAGCTGCATGCAGGTGTCCTTGGAGCCGCCCAGCCCGATGCCGACGATGGCCGGCTGACAGGCCAGCCCGCGCTTGCCGAAGGCGATCAGCGTGTCCAGCACGAAGCGTTTGATGCCGTCTATGCCGTCGCCTGGAAACAGCATGCGGTAGTCGGTGCCGAACAACCCGCCCTTGTGCACGGTGGTGATGTCTATCCAGTCGCAGTCCGGCTCGAAGGACCATTCGACCTCTGGCGCATTGATGCCGACGTTGTTGTTATGGTCGGTACGCCAGAGCGGATGCACGCGGTTGGGCCGCAGCGGCACGCTGACCGTGGCCTCGGCCGTGGCGTGGCGCAGCGCGCGTTCCACGGCGACGAAGCCGCTGTCGACCGAGGCGTTGTTGCCCACCTTGACGTAGTAGCGCGGCAGGCCGGTGTCGGCGCACATTGGGCGCCGGTCCTGATCGGCGGCTTCCCAGTTGTCCACCATGGCGTGGATGACAAAACGCGGCAGCTTGCCGGTTTCCTTCTTCTGCAGCTCCTGGATGCCGCGCTTGTAGTCGGCCGGAATCTCGATGGCCGCGCGGCGCATGATCTCCAGCGCCGCCTCTTCAACTTTCTGGACAGGAATGCTCATGGTTGGAGTGCCTCAGCTCTGGGGAATGCCCGCCTCGCCCTCGATGAGCGATTCGCCGGGTTTTACGATGTCGAAGGAAACCGGAACCATCTCCAGCGCCACCTCGCCGTCCTGCGCGCTCACGCGCGTGTAGCAGCTGGTGTGCAGGTCGCCAGCCTCGGGAAAATCTTCGCGGTAGTGCGCGCCGCGGCTGTTCTCTCGCGCCAGCGCCGAGACCGTGATGACCTTGGAAATGTCGACCAGGCTTTCCAGGTTGAGCCAGTCGTGCCAGGTCAGGTTGTAGCGGCGGTCGCCGTCCGCCACGCCGATATCGCGCAAGGCGGCGCGGTGGCCGGCAATGGCATCCAGGCCATGCGCCATGGCCTCTTGGCGGCGCAGCACGCCTACGTCGTCCCACATGGTTTGCGAGAGCGCGTCGCGCAGCTCGTGGATGCGGCCCGCGGGCCGGGAAAACGGGAACTCGGCGCGTTCGATGCCGCGCGCGATGACGCCCTGGTCGGGGTCGCGCCACTGGCCGGACTTCGCAACGTAGGCCGCCATCGCATCGCCCGCGATGCCGCCGAACACCGTGGAATTGGCGACGCCGTTGCCACCCAGGCGGTTGGCGCCGTGCACGCCGCCGCAATCCTCGCCGGCCGCATACAGGCCCGGCGACGCGGTTGAACCGTCCACATTGAATTCGACCCCACCCATCAGGTAGTGCGCCGTCGGCACCACCTCCACCTTGCCGCCCGCCAGATCGAAGCCGCAGTCCTTGCACCGGTTGACCATGCCGGGAAAAGTCTTGGCCACCTTGTCCGGGCCCAGATGGCTCATCTGGATGTAGACCCCGCCCATCGGCCCCGTGCGTCCTGCGCGCATTTCGGCGTAGATGCCGCGGCTGACCACGTCGCGCGTGGCGCGTTCGCCGCGCTTGTCGTAATTGGCCATGAAGCGCTCGCCGTCGCCATTGAGCAGATAGCCGCCCGCTCCGCGCAGGCCCTCCTCCAGCACCGTGCCGGTCATGCGCGTGTCCGGCCCGCCCAGCAGGCCGGTGGGATGGAACTGCACCATCTCCATGTCGCGCAGCTTCAAGCCGTAGCGCAGCGCCATGGCCAGGCCGTCGCAGGTCTTGTCGCCCGAAGGCGTGTGGTAGCGGTACATGGTCGGCCCCGCCCCCGTTGCCAGCAGCACGGCCTTGGCCTGGATGTAGCGGTAAAGGCCTGTCCGCATGTCGATGAACAGCACGCCGGAAATACCAGAGCCGTCGGCGGCGGGAATCAGTTCGATGGCGCGATGCTCTTCCAGTTCATCGACGTCCAGCGCCCGCACCTGCTCCATGAGCCGGTTGATGATCTCGATGCCCGTCAGGTCTGCCTTGTGCACAGTGCGGTCGAAGCTCTGGCCAGCAAACGCCTTGGAATGCAGGGTGCCGTCGGGATTGCGGTCGAAGAAGCAGCCGATCTCGTTTTCCAGTTCGCGCACGCGCTCGACGGCGCCTTCGACCAGCCGCCACGCCAGGTCCTGGCGCGGCAGCCATTTGCCGCCCTCGATGGTGTCCATGAAATGGCGTTCCACCGAGTCGCCGGCGGCCAACGCGACGTTGTAGCCGCCCTGGACCATGCGGGTACAGCCGCACTTGCCCAACAGGCCCTTCACCGTCACCGTCACGCGCAGCGACGGATTCGCCTTCTTGGCGTGCAGCGCCGCGAACAGGCCCGCGCCGCCGGTGCCCAGCACAAGGATGTCCGTCTTGATGTTCTCGATCCGCATCTCAGATCACTCCCGCGATGAAAACCAGGCCCGTCGCCATGGAGACCGCAAAGCCCCAGCCGATCCACGCGACGCGCGCGTCCCGCGGCGAACGCCAAGGCAGCAGCTCCAGTGCGAGCAGGCGCAGCCCGAAGAACATGTGCAGGGTCAGCAGCAGCACCAGCCCCCACTCGCCGACCTTCATCGCCGGCATGTCGGCGAGCTTCAGGAATCCGTCCAGCCGCGCTTCGTCCAGCGCCATCGCCAGCACATAGAAATGCGCCGGCAGGAACAGGGCCAGCGCCAGGCCGGAAATGCGATGCCCCAGGAAAGCCCAGTACGCCTGATGGTTGCGCGCGGATCTCATGGCATCAGGCCTCCCACCGCCGCGACGGCGCGAACGCCCAGGATGAGCAGTCCCAGGCCGAACGCCAGTCCGACCGCGGACGCCGCGCCGCGGCCCAACTGCAGCCACTCGATCAGGATGTTGCGCACGCCGATCGGCACGTGGACCGACACGCTCACGACGAACAGGCCGTAGAAGACTATCCAGAACCAGTTGCCCTCGGTACGCGAGAGGATCTCGCCCGCGGTCAGGCCGCCGCGCACGGCATAGATGACCAGGCCCACATGCACCAGGACAAAGGGCGCCATCACCATCGCCGTCAGACGCTGGAGCGCGAAAAGACGAGCTTCCATGTCAGCCTCCTTTGAGCAGGCTGAAGATGGCGCTGCGCTTCAATCCGGCAATGCTGCCGGTGGGGCTGAGGCTTACCGGACAGTGCTTCATGCAGCTGCCCTGGGAGTGGCAGGAATTGCAGCCGCTGCCGGAGGTGGCCTTGCGCAGCACGTCCTTGGGGTCGGCGTGTCGTTCGTCGTTGTACAGCGTCCATGCGCGGTTCAGGGCGGCCGGGCCAAGATAGTCCTTGTCCCAGGACACCACGTCACAGGCCGCGTAGCACACGCCGCAATTGATGCATTCGATGGCCGCGTCGGCCTGCTTGCGCTTCTTGCTCTGCGGCGACACCAACGCCGGCGGATCGTTGCGTGTGGCTGTGCCGACGAAGGTGTTCCCGGCGCGCGCCCACTTCTGGAAGAACTCGCTCATATCGACGACGAGATCCTTGATCCGCGGCATATTGCGCATTGGCTCGATCACGATCACGCCGCCTTCCTCGACGCGGCTCACATGCGTGCGACAGGTCCAGCGCGGCTTGCCATTGACCGTCATGGCACAGGACCCGCACACGCCGACGCGACAGGCGTAGCGATACGAGAGGCTGGGCTCCTGCGTGCGCTGGACTTCGGTCACCACATCCAGGACCGTCTGGTTTTCGCGCCAGGGGACCGAGTACGTGGAGTAGGCCCCGTCCTCGGTTCCCCGGGAAATGCGGACCGTGAGTTGTCTCTGATTCGTGGAGTTCTTGGTATCCATTTTCCGCCCTCGGGCGACAGGCTGCGCCCATGAACAGAATTCTGAATCTCGCGTATGAGTGAAGCAATATGGATTTGGTTGATATTTTTTGAAGATAATTTGCCAGTTTTCATAGCGCCGGACTGGCGATCCGGCGCATGCCGCGCCGCCGCATGTTCAATCAATGGCGACCACCGGGGCGCCGAAGCAGCGTCAGCGCGCCGCTTCGAAGGCCCGCATCGCGGCATTCCGCGGCCAGCGTGCATCTTTGGAAAAATTGGGTATACTTCCGCCTCGCTTGTCAGGAACCGCCCAGTTGGGGCTGGCTCCAGACAAGAAATTGCGGGAGTAGCTCAGTTGGTAGAGCGCAACCTTGCCAAGGTTGAGGTCGCGAGTTCGAGACTCGTCTCCCGCTCCAAATTTTGATTTCCAGCTTCCTTCTCGGAATTCTGAAAATCCTTGAGAAAGGGCCTACGGGCCCTTTTTTCATTGCGGTTTGCGCCGCTTGAAAAATGAAGGAACACGGGCAATGGATACCGCATTGATCCTGCTGGTGCTTGTCGCTGCATGGCAGGTGCTGCGCGTGCGCTACCAGCGCGCCCGCATCGCGCTGCTGGGCCGTCATCTGGGCGGTTTGCAGCTTGAGCGCCACATGGAAACCCTGACGCAAGGCTACACACGCGCCATCCGCGAAGACGCCGAAACACGCCAGCTACAGGTGCTGGAAACCTTCGCTCAGACCGAACGCGCCGTGGCGGCACAAGTACGGTCGCTGGCCGACGCCATGCAAAAGGAAAGTCCGCAGGCTACCCGTGTGAGCACGCTCTCGTTCTGCGTGCCATACATCGAGCGCTTTCTTCCTGCAAGGACACGGGATTTTCGTGAACTGCTGTACATCCATGCATCCGGCTTGCGCCATGTCGTGGACAACGAGAGCCACTGGGATGCAAGAGAACGCGCGTACCACCTCTCGGCAGAGTTGTATCTGCTGCAGCACAGTTGCCATTGGTTCTGCAAATCCCGCGCCGTGGCCGATGCACGGCTGATGCTGCGGCATCAGGTCGATCACCGGAAAGTCCTCGATTCAGTGTCTGCTGTTACCCGCTCGGCTTATCTGCGATGGCAAGGGGCCGATAAGCGCTAGGACCAACTGCGTCTCGTCCGCCCTGGCCTCGCTCAGCGCGCATTCTTGAGCAAGTCCTGGAAAAAGGGGCGAATCTTTCGATTCGCCCCTTTTCATTTGGCCTGGATTCCAACCCGCACAGGCACAACGGGCGCCGCAATCGCGATGCCTGTTGTGCCTGTGCGGCGTCCAATCAGAAGCGCACAGCCAGCTTGAGTACGCCCGATTGCTGGCGGTTGCCGCCGCCGAACTGCGCATCATACGCAATGCCGGCCGTCGTGTTGCGCGTGATCGCCATTTCTGCGCCCAGGCCCAACACCGCGGCGTCGCGCGCGATCGGCACGCCCGTCACCGAGAACGTGCTGCCGCCTTCGAAGGCCAGCTGTTGCTTGGGCTTGACATCGCCCATGGCATGGCGCCAGCCCAGCGACGCGGTCAGACGGCCCGGCGTGCGGTCAGAGCCGAACTCCCAGCCGCCGCGCAGTCCCAGCGTGGTGCTGGTCACGTCATCGGAATTGCTGGACCCGTGCAGGGCCGCCGTGCCGCCCGATTCCTCGAAGCCGCGCGTGCGCAGTTGGTTCCATGCCAGCCCGGCAAAGGGTTCGATGGTGTAGGCATCGCCCAGCGGCAGGTTGTAGCCGAGTTCGGTGAACACCTGCGTCGACGAGGCGTGGTAGGACGACTCGAGGCGCTGGTTCAGGCTGCCGGCTGCCACGTCGCGCTTTGCGTCGATGTCATGCCAGGTGTAGGCCGCGCCGGCCATGAACCGGACGTGACCTGGGCCGGCCTGGAAGTTCCGTCCGCCGAACAAGGTGGCCGTGTAGCTGTCCACATTGGTACGCGAGGACGCGTCGTCGATCGAGTTGTGGCTGCCGATGTAGCCAACCGCAGCGCCCAGGCGCCAGCCGCCGCCGACCGCGCCATCGCCGCCGACGAAGAGGCCGCCCGACGATTGGCTCACGCTGGACGCGTTGCCGTCGCTGCCGAACTTGCTCCAGTTGCCGAACGCTTGCGCCCAAACCGGCGAGGCGCCGCTTTGCGGCATGGCGTCGGACGACGGCGCGCCCAGTTGGGCCGTGGGCCGTCCGGCAAGCACCGGCGCGTCGAGATTGCCGCGCAGATGCGACAGCGGCAGCGTGCGCACGGTGTCGCCCTGGCTCAGCAGCACGCTGGCGGTGCTGGCGTAGGCTTCGCCCGACAGCATCTTCAGGGCCGAACGCGCTTCGTTCGGCGTCATCGCGAGCACGGCCGCCGCCACCTGGCTGGCGCCGGTGTTCTTGCCCGCGGCGACGCCGCTGTCGACCAGGGAGGACCCGCTACCGGCGGGGGGCGTTTCGTTGCCGGCTGTGGACGAACCGTTGCCGGTCGATGTCGAGCCGTTGCCGGTCGAAGACGAACCATTCCCCGTCGACGTCGAACCGTTGCCAGCCGAAGACGAACCGTTGCCCGTCGACGTCGAACCATTGCCGGCAGAAGACGAGCCATTGCCCGTCGACGTCGAGCCGTTGCCGTTCGAGGACGAACCGTTGCCCGTCGCGGGCGGCTCTTCCTGGTCCAGCGCGCCACCCACGTTGCTCTCGTTGCCCGAGCCGCCGATGCTGCCGATCGGCACGTCGTTGCGCGTCAGGGTCATGTACGCATTCTTCGGGTCGTAGCTGAGCGTGGGCGTCAGGAACGCGTATCCGCTCGAAGCGCCGGTGAACTGGCCCTGGATGCCTCCATCGGCCGTCAGGATGTTGTAGGTCGTGCGCGGCGCGTAGTTGCCGTCTGGCCCCACATGCGCCACGGTGCCGTCGAGGTAGGCGACGCCGGTGACGTGGATGCGGTCGCTGAGGCTGCTGGCCGGATCGGCATGCACGCGGTAGATGGTGTTCTGGCCAAAGGTCAGGTTGCCGTTGACGGTGAGCGTGCCCATGGGCGTGCCGTCATTGCCCGGAGAAATGACCGCGGTGGGATAGAGGTTGGTGGTGCCTACCTGGCCCACGCCCGCCAGCACGACTTCGCGGCCGATGTCCATCGGGCCGTTCAGCTTGCCGTCGATTTCCAGGGCGCCGTCGGCGATCAGGATGGGGCCCGTGAGGCCGCTGCTGTCCGCGGTCAGGATCACCGATCCCGGGCCGGTCTTGACGAAGCCCTGCGTGCCTTGCAGCGGGTTGTCGATGGTGTCGACGAATTGGCCCGAAGCATAGGTGCCGTCACCGACCACGATCGCGGGCGGGTTGCCGCCGCTGCCGACCAGGGTGATGGGAGCGCCTTGCAGGCGATAGCGGTCGGTGGCGAACTGGATGCCCGACACGCGCACCGGCCCGGCGCTGCCGTCCACGGTCACCGTGCCGGCTGCGCCCGTGAAAATCGCATAGCCGCCGTCGGGCAGAGCGCCCGTGGCATTGCTCGGGCTGTTCCAGTTGGTGCTGGCCGCGCTCCAGGTGCCGTTGCCGCCGCCCGAGCGGGTTGCAGATGCCGCGCCGTTGCCGTTCCACAGATTGGTCGTGCTCGGCCCCAGGATGAGGTTGATCTGCTTGTCGCCAGTCAGGTTCTGGATGGTCGCGGCAGGGGCGGAATCACCCGAGACCGACCCCAGCGTCAGGCCGTTGCCGCTCAGATTGCCGCCGTAGGACAGGATCCGGTAGTAGCCGGCATTGACGCCCAGGGTGTTGACCGTGACGTTCAGCGTGGTGTTGTTGATGGCGGCATCGCCGCGCACGGTGATGTTGTCGCCGGTGCCGGGTTGCGTAATCGGCAGCCCCGCGTAGCCGGTCTCGAAATTGAACACGGCATTGTTCATCGACAGGTTGCCGTTGACGACCAGATTGCCGTTGGAGACGCCAGTGGGCGTGCCGACTTCATAGCCGGGCGCCACGCGCGCGCCGGACACGTTGAGGTCGCCATTGATCGAGCCAAAGCCCGCGACGGTGCCGTTCGAGTTCGCATTGACGTTACCGCCCAACGTAACGCCCGAGCCGCCGCCATTGCCGCCGATCACCAGCGTGCCGCCGTTGACATCCACCCCGCCGGGGAAATTGGCCGAGCCGTCGAACACCTGCGTATTGCCCGACGTAACCGTCAGGTCCGCAGCCGTAACGCCACCGCAGTAGGACGCGCTCAGCGCGAGCGTCGCCGTCAGCCATTTCTTCGTGTCGTGTATCAACGTAAATCCTCCATATGTCGATTAATAAATCTGATATCCAAGGCATTACCGGATCGCTATAAAAGTATTATTAAGTAACCGGGTAAACCTAATGGCCGAAACAAGTTTTCGCGAAAAAAGGAGGCAATTTATACCCCTTTTCTTTCAATATCGAAAATTAATGAATAGATACCATCTTTATTAATTAATTCAGTATCTTGGATACCATCCAAAATCGCAGAATTTGAATATGGATACCATCCGCACGTAGAAAATAAATAAAATGACCAATATCCAATTTATTTAAATTTTCTTGTCGGATACCATCCACGCCGACACAACTGGCGCACTATTTCCCGATTTCCGAGGCAATCGGGAAACAAATTGACATAGCCGTATGGGAACGAGGCCTCCGGCGCCATCGCGCTTCCAGAATTTTCTTATCCGTGAAGCCCGGCCCGGCCCATACCATCGCTGGCATGATGGCCGCCCCCAGCCTCCCCGACGGATACACGCCGGCAACCGCCAGATTGCCGATGATCCTGCTGCATCTGCTCGCCATGGCACTGCAGGCATGCATACTCATCGGCACGATGCTGTCGATGTACTGGTCGTTCAGTGACGAGGTCTCCAGCTACCGCCGCCGCATGAATGCCGCCGCTGACCGCGCGCAGATATTCTTCGATCAGCGCGAAACGCTGCTCCGGGCAGTGGCCTCCTCGTCAGTGCGCAACACCGACCGCATGCCAGCCCAGCACACGCCCAGGACCTTCGGCCAGACCGGACAGGTCAACGTCATCCCGCTGATGAACGGGGCGGACTCCTACGATTGGGCGCTGATTCTTACCCGCCGCAACCGGGCGGACGTAGCCGCCGCCAACGCGCGCATCGTCTACACGACGCTGGCAGGCCCCGGCTCGACGCGCCTGGCGGTGGACGACACGCGGCTAGGCGGACACCACAGCGGACGCCACCGATCATCTGTTTCTGTATACGCCGCTCGAAGGGGCTGGCAACGAGCAGACCTGGGTAGGACTCGAAGTCGACGACATCGCCTCCGTCATCACAGCGGAACACGCCAGCAACGGCGCGAGCTATGCGCTTTACGACAACGACAGCCGGATCGCCTTGCACGGCGGCCCCTCTCCTTCCGCGACCGGCTCGATCTCGGCAAGGTTGGCCCGCGACTCCTTCAGCTTCCAAGGCGCCAGCTGGGCGTACGCCACATCAGGGAAACGCTGGTTTCGCCCGCGATACGGCATCAGACAGCGCTCATCGACAGCCTCGCGCTGAACCGCAAGATCATCGACGTCGCGCCGATCGGACTCAGCCTGGTCCGGCCCGCCGCAAACCGAGGGAAACATACAGGTGCCCGGCCAGCCCGCCTGCCCGTCCTCCAAACGCTGATCCGCCGGCAAACCGGCATCCGCCGACGTCTGCGGCCATGGCGTCGGCGCCACACGCGTAACGCCCAGGCTGTGCTGCATTCGCGCACATGCGGTAACCTTCAGCCTGAACAAATCTGAGGTCTTGGAAATAACAATGGGTTTTGAAAAACTTGCCGACCTGCGCGAGCAGCTGCGGGCACAGGCTCAAAAGGCGGTGCCGGTCCAACCGAAGGCGGCAGGCCGGACAAAGAAGCGGGAGCCTGATCAAGCGAAGGCTACGGCGCGGCCGCAGCAAAAGCGCGAGTCGGGTCAAGCGAAGGCCGCCGCCCGCGCGCAGCAAAAGCGCGAGCCCGTCGACCCCGCGGTCGAGGCCATCTGGCGCCTGCAAAAGCACTTCCCGCAGGCGTTCCCCAAGAATCCCGCGCCCAAGCTGCCGCTCAAGCAAGGCATCCTGGCCGACGCGGCCCAGCATCTCGAGAAGCTGGGCATGACGGAAGAACAGCTCAAACAAGCCATCGCCACCTGGTGCAAGGGCAGCCGCTACTGGAGCAGCATGGTCGCGGACGCCACTCGCGTCGACCTGCAAGGCCAGCCTGCAGGCACGGTCACGGCGGAGCAAGCCGCCTACGCGCGCCGCCAGGCTTCGCGCCGGCCGGCCGGCAAGGCTCGTCCCGCGAAAAAGGCCGCCGCGCCGGCTGCCGCATCCCCTGACGCCCCGGCTGACGCCCCCGCGCCTGAAGCCGCCCCCGAAGCCGCGGCCGTCACAACGCCGGCATCGAGCGATACGCCCTGAGGACATTGTTTGGCCCGGCGAGCGGGGATTTTTCACTTCCCCGCCCCGCCAGGCTACACAAGCCCAAAATTCTGTGTATAATCGCTGTCTTCGGTGGACACGGCCTTTCTGAAAACCAAGTCAGAAAACACACCAAATTGCAGTACCCCCGCGGGAGTAGCTCAGTTGGTAGAGCGCAACCTTGCCAAGGTTGAGGTCGCGAGTTCGAGACTCGTCTCCCGCTCCAAATACAAAAAGGAAGCAACGGCCAACACCGCGCTTCCTTTTTTCTTGCAAGTGCTGGCGCAATGGCAGAGTGGTTATGCAGCGGATTGCAAATCCGTGTACGTCGGTTCGATTCCGGCTTGCGCCTCCAGCGATTTTCCGAAACCCGCAGATTACGGTCTGCGGGTTTTTGTTTTTCAGCCCACCCTTTTCAAACTGACACCAAGCCCTGGCCAAGCATCTCGTTACGCATCCCTACGCGCCGTCAATCAAATGATTGCTATGGTGACGCCGTTTGCAACTGATGACGGACCCTATGCGTACCATTCCGAACTCTCGAGCCCGCCCCTCCTCCGCGTTGTTGACGCTGTCCACGGCGGCATTGCTCACGCTCGCCCCGCTTGCGGCGCAGGCCGATTCGGACAAGCACCGCCATCGCCACGGGCGCGAGTATAAAGAGCAGTATTGGGATGGCGCCTGTAAGGTCGAGCGTAAATGGAAGCGCAATGGCGACTACCAGGAAAAGCGCAAATGCCGGGACGACTACCGCCACGGCTATGTGCAGGTGCCGCAGCCGGTGGCCGTGATGCCGGCGCCCGCCATTGTCATCAACCCGCCCCCCATCATCATCCGCCCCTGAACATGGATCAATCGGTGAAGGACGCGCTAGCCCGCTGGCCCGACGTGCCAGCGGTATACGGCTGGCTGTCGCTGGACGCGCGCGGCCGCTGGCGCCTGCATCCGCAAGGGCAATCAGCCGAAGGCGGCCCGGGCGAATCCATCACCAATACCCAGATCCTGGAATTCATCAACCGCAATTACGAACACGATGAAGCGGGCCGCTGGTTCTTCCAGAATGGTCCGCAGCGCGTGTTCCTGCGGCTGGACGCCGCGCCCTATGTGCTGCGGCTGAGCGACGACAGCCGCCGACTGCTCACGCACACGAACGTCGCGGTCGATTCGGTCGATACGTGGAAGCTGGACGACGCGGGACAGCTGTATGCGATGACGCCCCTGGGCGCCGGCATCGTGCTGGACCGCGATCTGCAGCCGCTGTTGGAGAAGATGGCCACGGCGGACGGCGCCCCGCTGCTGGATGCGCTGGCGGATCTTGCGCCCGGTGGCGCAGTCCAGGCCGTCCTGCCCGGAACCTATGCGGCCGCGCCGCTGGCGCTGATAGCGCAAAAGGATGTGGCGCGGGAATTGGGCTTCGAAGCGAATCCCCGCGCCTGAACGGCGCGTTCAGAACATGCCGTTGGGATTGGCGGACTGCTCGGGAATGGGCTGCACCGCGTCCCAATGTTCCACGATCTTGCCCTGCTCCAGGCGGAAAATATCGATGATGGCGCTGCCACGATCGCCGGGCTGGCGCACCGCATGCACGTGCAGGATCACGTAGTCGCCATCGGTGAAGACTCGCTTGATCTCGCTGCGCGACTGCGGAAACTTGTCGCGCAGGAAGGCGATGAACTTGCGGAAGCCTTCGGGGCCGTCCGCCGCATTCGGGTTGTGCTGCACATAGCGGTCGCCGACGTACTTCAAGGCGGCATCCGCGTCCTTCTGGTTCAGGCCCTTTTCGTAGAAGGCCAGCACGGCCGCCTTGTTGGCGGCTTCCTGTTCGGCGGACGCATGGACGGCGGGAGACAGGGCCAGGGCCAGCATGGCTGCGGCAGCGGCGCGCTTGAAGTAAGGCTTGGAGAAGAACATGGAGAACTCCGGAATGGAAAAACGGCCGGGCCATTCTATGGTCCGGCCGTCCTGTCGGCCACGTCCGTGGCAGTAGACAGTCTGGTGCGCGCAGCGATCAGCCGCGGCCGCTCTTTACCAGCGCGTACTTGCCGTCGCCCAGCAACGCTAGTACGGCCGCAGCCACGGTCAGGAAGATCGGATACTCCCAGCCGCCGCCGGCATTGCCAAAGCCCCAGCCATTGGGAAAATGCACCGTCGACGCCACGAACAGCTGCACCACGGCAATGACGGCGACCCAACGCGGCACGACGCCCAGGATCAACAGCACGCCGGCGCCGACCTCGAAAAACGTCACCGGGTATGCCAGCCAGCCGGCGAAGCCGATCTTGGCAAAGAACTGCGCGGTGCCGGGCAGCGTGAACACCAGCAGCTTGGTCAGGCCATGGGCCAGGAACATGACGCCGAGCGCCACGCGCAGCAGCAGCGCGGCATAGGGCGCGGTACGGGTATCAACCATTGCACTCTCCTAGAGCGGTAGGGGAATCGCCCAGGATGGGAAGATTCTTGATGAGCGCTATTCTTGCGATTCCAAAAACAAAGATAAACATGCAGAATTGCAAATTATTGTTCCCCGATAGGAAACAATCTTGGACACGCACACCGCCATGCAGACCTATGCCAAGGTCGTGGAACTGGGCTCATTCGCGGCCGCGGCCGACAAGATGGGCCAGGCCCGTTCCGTGGTCACGCGCCAGATCGCCTATCTGGAACAGAAGTACGGCGTGCGCCTTCTGAACCGCACCACGCGCAAACTGAGCATGACCGACGCCGGACGCGCCTTCTATGAACGCGTGCGGCCCATCCTGGCCGAGGTGGCGGACCTGGAGCTGTCGCTGCAGGCCGAGGGCCAACGGCCCAGCGGCCGGCTGCGGGTGAGCGCGCCGGTGTCGTTCGGCATCCTGCACCTGGGGCCTGCCATAGCCGAGTACCTGCAACGCTACCCGGACGTGATCATCGACCTGGACCTGAACGACCGCGTGGTGGACCTGGTGGAGGACGGCTACGACGTGGCGGTGCGCATCGGGCCGCTGCAGGATTCCTCGCTGGTCGCGCGGCCGCTGGCGCCGCAGCAGTTGCTGGTCTGCGCCGCGCCCGACTACCTGCAACGCCATGGCACGCCGCAGACGCCCGAGGAACTGAAGCAGCACCGCTGCCTGCATTACGCCTATGCCAGCACCGGCAATGAATGGCATTTCGAGAAGGACGGCGTGACCCATCTGGTGCGCGTGAACGCGGCCCTGCGGGCCAATAACGGCGATGTGCTGCGGACCGCGGCCCTGGCCGGGCACGGCGTCATCCTGCAGCCCGATTTCCTGGTGGGCGACGACGTCCGCGCCGGGCGCCTGATTGCGCTGCTGACCGATTACGCCCATACCCCCATCTCCATGTACGCCGTCTACCCCCACCGGCGCTTCCTGTCGCCCAAGGTACGATCCTTCGTGGAGCATCTGGAAGGCCGCTTCGGCGCCTCCTCCCCAGCCGTTCCGGGCCGGCGCGCCAGCCCCCGCCGCAGCCGTTAGAATCGTACCCATGACCGCAAAATCGCCCCTCGAATACTTCCCCGCGCCGCGCCGTTCGCATTTCTGCAGCCAATGCGGCTCGCCCATCAGCCGCCGGGTTCCCGAAGGCGACAACCGCGAACGCGACATCTGCGATCACTGCGGTGCGATCCACTACCAGAATCCAAGGCTGGTGGTCGGCACGGTGCCGGTCTGGGAGAACCGCGTCCTGCTATGCCGGCGCGCGATCGAGCCGCGCTACAACACCTGGACCCTGCCCGCCGGCTTCATGGAGCTGGGCGAGAGCACGGCGCAGGGCGCCGCCCGCGAAACACTGGAAGAATCCGGCGCGCGCATCAAGCTGGGCGAGCTCTACACCATCATCGACCTGCCGCAGATCGATCAGGTGCACGTGTTCTACCTGGCCGATGCGCTGTCGGACGCGCTGGACCCCGGCCCCGAAAGCCTGGAGGCCCGTTTTTTCGACGAATCCGAGATCCCCTGGGACGACCTGGCGTTCCGCACCGTGGCGACCACGCTGCGCCACTACTTCGACGACCGCAAGCAGGGCGTGTATCCCCCCCATCACTACACCCTAGAATCGCACCGTTGAAACTGCCCTGGCTCGCCGTCGACACCCCTTTTCCGCCCGCGGAGTTTGCGCTTGCGGATCCCGACGGCCTGCTCGCGGCGGGCGCGGACTTATCCACGGCCAGGCTGATCGAGGCGTATTCCAACGGCATATTCCCGTGGTACTCCGAGGGCGAGCCCATCCTGTGGTGGAGCCCAGATCCGCGCATGGTGCTCGCCGTGAAGGACTTCGCGCCCTCGCATTCGCTGCGCAAGCTGTTGCGGCAGATCGCCAGCCAGGAGCAAGGCGCCGCGCCGCGCGTGCAGGTACGCGTGGACACCGCTTTCGCCGAAGTGATGGCGCAATGCGCCGCGCCGCGTGACGGCCAGCCCGGCACCTGGATCACCGCAGCCATGCAGCAGGCCTATCGCGCCTGGCATGAGGCCGGCTACGTGCACAGCATCGAAACCTGGATTGACGGCGAACTGGCCGGCGGCCTCTACGGCATCAGCCTGGGCCGCATGTTCTTCGGTGAATCCATGTTCACCCGCGCGCCCAACGCCTCGAAGATCGCGCTGGCCTATCTGGTGCGCTATCTGGCCGCGCAAGGCGTGCAACGCATCGACTGCCAGCAGCAGACGCGCCACCTGGCCAGCCTGGGCGCGCGCCCCATCCCGCGCGCCGCTTTCCTGCAGCATGTGCGCACCGCCACTGCGCTACCTGCCGTCGCGTGGGCGCGGGGCACGCTGGACAGCGCTGGCCGCTTGCATCCCGACACAGCATCGGGCCCGGGGTTCGGCGTTAATATGTAGCCACTCCCCTTGCGGGCCTGCCGCCGCATTGCGGGACCTCCGATGAGCCAGCTCAAAGAACTCCCTTTCTCCACCCTGCAGTTCTACGCCACCGCTCCCTACCCTTGCAGCTATCTGCCGGGTCGCCAGGCACGGTCGCAGGTTGCCGCGCCCGGCCATCTGATCAACGCAGGGACGTATTCGCAACTGGTGGAGCAAGGTTTTCGGCGCAGCGGGCTGTTCACCTACCGGCCCCATTGCGACAACTGCCACGCCTGTATCCCGGTGCGCGTGGATACGGCGGGCTTCGCGCCCAATCGCAGCCAGCGCCGCGCCTGGCGCGATCACCAGGGTTTGCAGTCATTCGTGGCGGAGCTGGCCTGGTCGCCCGAGCACTACCGGCTCTATACGCGCTACCAGCAGGGCCGCCATCCGGGCGGCGGCATGGACGAGGACAGCCGCACGCAGTATGCGCAATTCCTGCTCACCAGCCGTGTCAACACCCGCCTGGTCGAGTTCCGCGACGAGACCGGCGAGCTGGTCATGGTGTCCATTATCGACGTGCTGGACGACGGCCTGTCGTCCGTCTACACCTTCTACGATCCCGACATTGCCGGCAGCCTGGGCACCTACAGCATCCTGTGGCAGATCGAACAATGCCGCACGCTGAACCTGCCCTGGCTGTACCTGGGCTACTGGATCGCCGACAGCCGCAAGATGTCCTACAAATCCAGCTTCCATCCAGCCCAGTTCCTGGTCGACGGCGTGTGGGGCGACCAGCCCGCGTTGCCGCCCGCCTGATCCGCCCCTTCTTTGAAGCGCCAGGGGCGGCGCAGGGCCGGCAAAATTCGCTCTACAATTCCGCCCCATGTCTATCCTCTTCCACGCCTATCCCCTGGCCCGCCCGGCGCTGTTCGCCATGGACGCGGAAACCGCCCACGAAGTCACCTTGTCGGGCCTGCAACGCGCCTATGAATGCGGTGCCACCCGCAAGCTCATGCACGCGCAGCCGAAGGCGCCAAGCACGCTGATGGGCTTGCAGCTGGCCAACCCGATCGGGCTGGCCGCGGGCCTGGACAAGAACGGCGCCTATATCGACGCACTGGGCAACCTGGGATTCGGCTTCATCGAGGTGGGGACCGTGACCCCGCGCGCGCAGCCCGGCAACCCGAAGCCGCGCATGTTCCGGCTGCCGCGCGCCAATGCGCTGATCAACCGGCTGGGCTTCAACAACCAGGGCCTGGAAGCCTTCCTGGCCAATGTGCAGCGCAGCACCTGGCGCAAGCAAGGCGGCATTCTGGGGCTGAACATCGGCAAGAACGCGGACACGCCCATCGAGCGCGCCGCAGATGACTACCTGATCGGGCTGGAAGGCGTGTATCCGCATGCCGACTACGTGACGGTGAACATTTCGTCGCCCAACACCAAGAACCTGCGCGCGCTGCAAGGCGGCGACGAACTGTCGGCCCTGCTGGCGCAACTGGCGGACAAGCGCCGCGCGCTGGAAGACCAGCACCAGCGGCGCGTGCCCATGGCGGTGAAGATTGCTCCGGACCTGACGCACGAACAGATCGATTCCATCGCGGAAACGCTGCCGCGCCACGGCATCGACGGCGTCATCGCCACCAACACCACCCTCTCGCGCGACGCCGTCACCGGCCAACCGCATGCCGAGGAAGCGGGCGGCCTGTCGGGCGCCCCGGTGCATGAACTGTCTCTGGCCGTCATCCGCCGCCTGAAGGAAAAGCTGGGCGGCAGCCTGGCGATCATCGGCGTGGGCGGCGTGATGTCGGGCCGCCAGGCGCGCGAAAAGATGGATGCGGGCGCCGACGCCGTGCAGCTCTATACCGGCCTGATCTACCGCGGCCCGGCGCTGGTAGGCGAGTGCGTGCGCGCCGTGGCGCGCTGAGCCCGGACGCGGCCGGCATCCGCCGGCCGTACAGCGAAAAAAGCAGGCAAAAAAAGGGGCCACCCGGTGGGTGGCCCTAATTCCAGCTCTGCTCTGTCACTCAACAGTACTACATAACTGCGGTTTGCGCAGCACTGCGCGCCAAAAACTTAGGCGCTGCGGCGGCTGCGGCTGGCAACCTTGGTGGCGGCGTCGGCGGCATCCGAGGCAGCCTTGAAGGTCGCGTTGGCGGCGGCATTCAGGTTCGACTCGGCGACTTCGGCGGCCTGCTTGGCGGCCTTGGTCATCGAATCGTAGGCGCTGGTCGCGGTGGCCAGCGAGGACTTGATCAGGGCAACGGCGCTTTCGGAGCCGGTCGGGGCGTTCTTGGAGAACTGGTCGACGGCTTCGCTCAGCTGCTGCTGGCCTTCGGCGATCTGTTCCTCGGTCAGCTTGACCAGGCTGGTCTGCACGCCGGCAACGATGTCGTACACGTGCTTGGTGTAGGCCATGGCCTTTTCGGCGCCCGGCTGCAGCAGGCCCGAGGCGAAAGCGGCGGCTTCCTGCGGATCCTTGACTTCAGCGGCTTGCTGCGACTTCTGGGCGACTTCGTCCAGGGTGGCCTTGACGACCTTCAGGTTCAGCTCGACCAGCTTTTCGAAGCCGGCGAACACGGCCGACTGGGCGGCCACGATGGTGTTGATGCTGGCCTTTTGACGGTCCAGGACTTGTTGCGGGATAGCGCTCATAGAATGCTCCTTCAGGGTAGCCGGAGGCTGTCCGGCAAATAAGGAATGGTTGTCTGCGACGAACTATAGAAACGTGCGCGGAAACTGGTACTACAAGCTACCGCCGGCCCGTTTGATGCACTGCACAATTGACATTCTAGGCTGAGAAAAATCCTTGTCAAGGAGTTTTTGTGCGACGCAACAAAGAATTGCACTTTGACGGTGCATGCCTTGTCCGGGTTTGATCCAGCACAAAGGTTTCCCAGGATTCAGGAAATACCCGAAGTGACGTCGTATCAATTGTTTTCTAAACTGCTTTCACGCTGATGACAGACAAATAAACCCACAAGTCAGCGCGCAACAGCAAATCGCAGCAAACCCTGCAATTGGAGACTCCATGACCCTCATCCCCCGCACGCTTTCGGCCTTGCTCGCGGCCAGCGCCATGCTCGCAGCCGGCGCCGCCCAAGCCGAATATCCGGATCGCCCCATCAACATGGTGGTGCCGTTCGCCGCTGGCGGCCCGACGGACAACGTCGCGCGTTCGCTCGCGGAAGCCATGCGGCCGAGCCTGGGCCAGACGGTCGTGGTCGAGAACAAGGGCGGCGCCGGCGGCACCATCGGCACGACCCAGGTAGCGCGCGCCCAGCCTGACGGCTACTCCGTCCTGCTGATGCACGCCGGCTTCTCGACGGCGCCCTCGCTGTACAAGAATCCGGGGTACGACCCCTACAAGAGCTTCGAGCCCATCGGCCTGGTGGTCGACGTGCCGATGACCATCATCGCGCGTTCGGACTTCCCGCCCAACAACATCAAGGAACTGGCCGAGTACGTCAAACAGAACAAGGACAAGGTGTCCCTGGCCAACGCCGGCATCGGCGCCGCCAGCCATCTGTGCGGCACCATGCTGGTCGAGGCGCTGGGCGTACAGCTGCTGACCATCCCCTACAAGGGTACGGCGCCCGCCATGAACGACCTGCTGGGCAAGCAGGTGGACCTGCTCTGCGACCAGACCACCAACACCACCCAGCAGATCGACAGCGGCAAGGTGAAGGCCTACGCAGTCACCAGCCTGAAGCGCGTCCCCACGCTGCCGAACCTGCCGACCATGGACGAATCCGGCTACAAGGGCTTCGAAGTGGGCATCTGGCATGGCATGTGGGTGCCGAAGGGCACGCCCAAGCCCGTCGTCGACAAGCTGGTCAAGAGCCTGCAGGCTGGCCTGGCCGATCCCAAGTTCCAGGAACGCATGAAGCAGCTGGGCGCGACGGTGCTGACGTCCGAAGCGAACCCGCAAGCCCTGGAAGCCAAGGTCAAGCAGCAAGTCCCGCAGTGGGGCGAGCTGTTCAAGAAGGCTGGCGTCGAACAGCAGTAACCCAAACCATGCGCCCTGGCGGCGCATGCAAAAAGAAAAGCCCCCGTCCGGGGCTTTTCTTTTTTGCAGGCCGGCCCTGGATTACGGGCGCAGAGCCTCTGCGGCCATGCCCAGACCGTTGAAGCCGGTGGAAACGGAGGGCTCGTAGCCCAGCGCTTCCGAGATGCTGGCGGCGGTGTCGACCAGCGCCTTGATCCAGTCGTCCTGCAGGCGCTCGGCGGGGGCCGAAATGGACAGGCCGGCGACCAGCTTGCCGGTATCGTCGAAAATGCCGGCGGCGATGCAGCGCACGCCGAGTTCCAGTTCTTCGTTGTCGCGCGCATAACCGTGGCGCCTCACGAGCGCCAGTTCGCGCTCCAGGCGGTCCAGGTCGGTCAGGCTGTTGCGCGTGTGGCCGGCCAGGCCGGTGCGCAGCGCGTAGGCCCGGACCTGGCGCGCATCGGCGGTGGACAGGAACAGCTTGCCGGTGGAGGTCAGGTGCAGCGGCGCGCGGCCGCCGATGGCGCGGACCACCTGCATGCCGGAACGCTCGCTCCAGGCGCGGTCGATGTAGACGATCTCGTCGCCCTGCTGGACCGACAGGTTGATGGTCTGCCCGGTCAGCTTGTGCAGCGAGCGCATGGCGGAAATGGCCGCCTCGCGCACGTTCAGGCGCCCCTTTACCAGCGAACCCAGCTCCAGCAGGCGCATGCCCAGCTGATACAGGCCATTGTCGACGCGTTCGACATAGCGGCCCACGACCAGGTCGTTAAGGATGCGATGCGCGGTGGACGCATGCAGGCCCGTGGTCGCGGACAGTTCTTTCAGCGTTACCGGATCCGGCTGCGCGGCCAGGGCATCGAGCAGACGCATGGCGCGTTCGATCACCTGGATGGCGATGGGATGGGCGGAGGCGCCTTCGGTCTCGGCGTCCAGGGCGTTGCGGGTAGTGGGGAGACGGGACATGGAAAGGGGGGCGTGGACAGCCGCGCCGCCTGCAGGGCCCCACCTTAGGGAACCGGACTTGCGGCATTGCAGCAAACAGTTCTTTCCCGTATTGTGAAATTTACTGGCGCGTTTGGCAACCGCTTTTTGTATCAAAAAAAGGGCCGCACATCGGGTGCGGCCCTGACTTCAGGCTGCTGGCGGGGGCGCCAGCCTGCCTCCCAGGCGCAGCACCTCGGCCCGCAAATACTCCAGCGCTTCGGCTGCCGCGGCCGGTTCGCCCTTCACGCCCAGGTCGATATGGGGGGTGCCGCCGGCCTCGCCCACGCTGGGCAGGCTGAACGCGCGCACGCCGGGCCAGCGCGTTTCCACGGCCTGCATGGCCGGCGTAATACGCGATTCGGGCATGCTGAATACCAGGAAGGAATGCTCCGCGTGGGCGCGCACATGCTGCAGCGCACGATAGCGCGTGTCCAGCGTCCATTCCAGCATGGGCCACGCCATGACGGGAAAGCCCGGCACGAAGGTGTGGTCCTTGATGAAGAAGCCGGGAATGCGATTGTAGGGATTCGGGACGATCTCGCAGCCTTCCGGAAACACGCCCATCTGCAGGCGCTGCTGGTTTTCCGGCGCGCTCATGTCGGCTGTGCCCTGCCCCTTGGCAGCCATCTCGGCCGTGCGCAGCGCGATGGCCTCTTCGGCCTCCGGGTGCAGCGCCAGCGGCAGGCCAAGCGCGGCCGCGGCGGCCTGGCGTGTGTGGTCATCGGGCGTGCCGCCGATGCCGCCACAGGAAAACACCACATCGCCGGTGGCAAAGCTGCGCTTGTAGGTGGCGATGAGCGTGTCGCGGTCGTCGGGCACGATTTCAGCCCAGCCCAACTGCATGCCGCGCGCGCCCAGAAGCTCGACGACCTTGGAAAAATGCTTGTCCTGACGGCGGCCCGAGAGGATTTCGTCCCCTACGATGATGAGGCCAATGCGGCGGGCGGCGGATTCTGCGGCCATGTCCGATTCCAGAAGTTGAGAAGAATGACGCGGTTCAGACGTCGATGACCCGGTCCTCGCGCAAGCGCTTGAGCGCTTCCAGACCGTAGTGGGCGTAGACCAGGGCCGAGAACACCGGCAGGATGACCCACGCGGGCGGCAACAGGTTCAACAGCGAGCAGATCAGGCCTATGGTCCAGAAGCCGCCGTTGTTGCGTTCCAGGATCAGCTTGCGCTCGGCGGGGCTGGCGTGTTCGACGATGGCGTCCACGCGCATCATGCGCGAAAACGCGAACGCCCACCAGAAGATCGACAAGGCGATAGCCATGGGCGGCACCAGCCACAGCGGCAGCGTCAGCAGCCAGCCTGCGGCAAAGGCCAGCGATACCCAGATCGCGTTCCATACGCTGACCGCCGTCGCATGCTTGCCTTGCCGCGTGACGCTCACATACTCACGCTTGCCGACGTGGTTCAGCACCAGCGGCATCACGAACACGGCGGCAATCGCCAGGCCGAGGATGCCCGATACCGGCAACAGGATGGCCACCGCGATCACGGGGATCATGTAGACCTTGAGCGAGAACAGCCCCATCGCCAGCATCCAGTCCTCGGCCCGGTTGACGAAGTCCCAGCGCGCCGCCTCGGCAGCCAGCCATTCGTTCAGCGGCGTCCAGAAGAGGTACAGCAGCAACAGGGCCCCCACCAGCGCGATCAGGAACGGCAGCAGCACCGCGAACAGCATGGAGGGATGGCATTGGGACACCAGGGCGCGCTTGAACGCCTGGCCCACGCTGACGGCGCCGGCCCCGGCAGCGGAAAATCGGCCGTTGTCGGGCGTGGCGGAATCAGTGCGCAAAGCAGTCATGGACGAGGAATGAGGGGGTAGACATCCCGGGTATGATAGTCAAACACGCCTTCATCTGCCCACATGTCCCTACTTGTACCCGATACCGACCTGGCCGCGCTGCGCGCGCGGCTGGGCTCATCGCCCGACGCCTGGCTGGTGGCCTGCTTCTGCGCGGCCTGGTGCGACACCTGCGAGCAATACAAGCCCAAGCTGCAAGCGCTGGCCGCCGCCATGCCGCGGCACGTCTTCGCCTGGATCGACATCGAGGACCACGCCGAACTCTTGGGCGACGAAGACGTGGAGAACTTCCCCACGCTGCTGGTGCAGATCGGATCGAAGGTGGTGTTCTACGGCCCCATGCTGCCGCACATCGGCCACCTGGAACGCCTGCTCGAAAGCCTGAATGAAAACAGCCCTGCGGTCGCCACCGCGCTGCCGGACCTGCCGCGCATGCTGGCCGCCTGAGCCGCAGCGGGCGTCACGCGCGCCAGCCATAAAAAAACCCGCAGACCTAAGGGCTTGCGGGTTTTTTCATGCCGGCGCCTTTCAGGGCTTGCGGCTGCCGCCCAGCAGGACGGCGATCTGGCGCTTCGGCCCCGAGGATGCGCCGTTGCTCCTGGGCGCCGGTTCTTCGGCGGGCGCGGACGGCGCCGAGGGCTCGTAGGGCTTCAGGAAGAAATCGTCCACGGGCTGGCGCGGCGCGCCGGACGAATAGCCGGAGCGGCGGTCGGACGAACGGCCGCGGTCGCCGCGGCTGTCACGGCTTTCACGACCCTCGCGCCCTTCGCGCGACGACGAACCGCGGCGCTCGTCGCTGCGGCGGTGGCTGCGCGCGACCAGGTCGGCAGGAACATCCAGGGTGCCGCGCGGCACTTCGCGCTTGATGAGTTTTTCGATGTCGAGCAGGAAGCGTTCTTCGTCGGGCGTGAACAAGGCGATGGCCTCGCCCGATGCGCCCGCGCGGCCCGTGCGGCCAATACGGTGCACGTAGTCTTCCGCGTTGTACGGCAGGTCGTAGTTGATGACGCAAGGCACGCCAGCCACGTCCAGGCCGCGCGCGGCCACGTCGGTGGCCACCAGCACTTCCAGTTCGCCGGCCTTGAAGGCTTCCAGCGCCTTCATGCGGTCAGCCTGGGTCTTGTCGCCATGAATGGATTCAGCCTTGACGCCATCGCGTTCCAGGTCGCGGGCCAACCTCGCCGTGCCGATCTTGGTGTTGGAAAACACGATGACCTGGTTCAGGCCGCGCGACTTCACCAGATGCACGACCGCGGCGCGCTTGGCGTCGCTGGGCATCTTGTAGGCGATCTGGGTGATCGTGTTGGCGGTGGCGTTGCGCGCCGCGACTTCGATTTCGACCGGTTGATTCAGGTACGAGCGGCCCAGCTTGCGGATTTCATTGCTGAACGTGGCGGAGAACAGCAGGCCCTGGCGCTGCGCGGGCAGCAGGCGGATGATGCGCTCCAGGTCGGGCAGAAAGCCCATGTCCAGCATGCGGTCGGCTTCGTCCAATACCAGGATGCCGACCTGGCTCAGGTTCACGTTCTTTTGCTCGACGTGGTCGAGCAGGCGGCCGGGCGTGGCCACCAGCACTTCGCAGCCGCGGCGCAGGGCTTCCTTCTGCGGACCGATATCCACGCCGCCGAACACCACCGCCGAACGCAGTGGCGTCTGCTTGCTGTAGCGCTTGACGCTTTCGTAGACCTGGTCGGCCAGTTCGCGCGTGGGCGTCAGGATCAGCGCGCGCACCGGATGGCGCGCGGGCGATGCGCTGGTATTGGCCAGCGGCATGAGGCGATGCAGGATGGGCAGCGTAAAGGCGGCCGTCTTGCCGGTGCCGGTCTGGGCTGCGCCCATGACGTCGCGCCCTTCCACCACGACGGGTATGGCCTGCGCCTGGATCGGCGTGGGCGTGGTGTAGCCGGTTTCGGCGATGGACTGCAGAAGCAGAGGGTGCAGCCCGAAATCGGTGAACGTCGGCGCGGGCGCGGCAGGTGCTACGGATTGAGTGGATTCAGTCATCAGGGTTAGGCAGATACCGGGACCAGTGAAAAAGAACAAAACGAGAGTGCTACGCGCACTGCACTACATATGCATCGGAACAACCTGAACACGCGCAATCTGCATCCTGCCTTGCTGGCCAGGCGGCGCATTCTGGATTCGATACTTATGAGGGCAGTACCAGGCCCGGATTGCTGTGGATAACATGATTTTAGCGCAGCCGCATTACCACACGGTCCAGCCGCCTTCTGAAAGGCATTGCAAACGCCTTCCGCCCGCTGTCAGCAAGCGCCCGCCGGGCATACCAGCCGCGTCCACTGGATGGACGTTTTGGGTAATGACTCTTAGCCGGCCAGCCAGCGCAGGCCCCAGAGCGCCAGCATGCCGACGATGATGACCAGCACCGCGCTGCGGGTGCGCAGGAATACCAGGATGGCGAGTACGCCCGCGACCAGCTTGTAGTCGAACACCGGCCCCAGGCCGGCCTTCCAGGGCAGCAGGTCGGGCACGATGATGGCGGTCAGGGCGGCTGCGGGCGCGTAGCGCAAGGCGCGGCGCACGCCTTCCGGCAGGGGGATGTAGTCGCCGAACAGCATGAAGCCGGCGCGCGTCAGCACACTGCACAGCGCCAGCAGCAGGATGGCGGAATAGACGTAGATTTCAGCAGGCCAGAGGGTCATGCGCGGGCCTTGAAGTAGCGTTCGGCCCAAATGCCGGCGACCACGCCCGCCACCACGGCGGCGGCCAGGCCCAGGCGCAGCGGCAGGACCTGCCCGGTCCAGGCGACCACGCCGGCTGCCAGCATGGAAATCAGCATGGGCTTGGTGCTGGCCAGCGGCACCGTGATGGCCAGCAGCGCCAGCACCGCGGCAAAGTCCAGCGACCAGTCCGTGGGCACCATGGAGCCCAGATAGATGCCGACGATGGACGAGGTCTGCCACACGAACCAGCCCGGCGCGATGGCGCCCAGGAAGAACCAGAGCTGCTCGCGGGTGCCGCGCACGGCCGCATCGCCAAAGCGCGGCATGAACAGCACGAAGCCCATGTCGGTCGTGAAATACCCCAGCCCCAGCCGCTTGGGCCAGGACAGGTGGCGGAAATAGGGATGCAGCGCCGCGCCGAAAATGAGAAAGCGCAGGTTCACCACGCAGCCGGCGGCGAAGATCAGCCAAAGCGGCGCGCCAGTGGCGATGAGCGGCAGGGACGTCAGTTGGGCCGAGCCCGCGTACAGCAACAGGGTCATGGCCAGCGCCATGGTTTCGGTCAAGCCCGACTTGACCATGGCCACGCCGGTGACCAGCCCCCAAGTGGCGGTGGCGATCAGGGCGGGCACGATGGCGTGCACGCCAGCCCGGAATGCAGCGATACGCTCCTGGCGGACCGCGACGGGGTCTTCGGATTCAGGAAGCGCGGATTCAGAGGACAACTGCTGGCCCCTGGCGATTCGGACAGGACGACATGGAAACTCTAAGGAAAAGGAACGCACGACAACCCGTTCGCCCGCCGGGATCACTACGCGCGGGCCTGGCGGCGCCGCGCCGGGGCGCGAATAGGGGCGTATTGTAACCTCGCTGCTTGATACAATACGGGCCTCGGGATTCTTGGGCGCTTGGGAGTAGACCATGTCGATGGCAGACCGCGACGGCTTCATCTGGTATGACGGCAAGCTCGTACCGTGGCGAGACGCGACCACGCACGTCCTGACGCACTCCCTGCATTACGGCCTGTCGGTATTCGAAGGCGTGCGCGCCTACCGCTCCGAGATCGGCACCGCCATCTTCCGCCTCGAAGACCACACCAACCGCCTCTTCAATTCGGCTCACATCTACCAGATCCCGATGCCCTTCGATCGCGACACGATCAACGAGGCGCAGCGGACGGTCGTGCGCGAAAACCAGCTGGAAGCCGGCTACCTGCGCCCCCTGGTGTTCTACGGCCCCGAAAAAATGGGCGTGTCGCCCAAGGGCGCCCGGGTGCACGTGGCCATCGCCGCCTGGCCCTGGGGCGCCTATCTGGGCGAAGAGGCGCTGTCCGCAGGCATCCGCGTCAAGGTGTCGTCATTCGCGCGCCAGCACGTGAACGTCACGATGCCGCGCGCCAAGGTGGCCACCACCTACGCCAATTCGATCCTGGCCAATACCGAAGCCCTGCAGGACGGCTACGACGAAGCCCTGCTGCTGGACACGGAAGGCTTCGTGGCCGAGGGTTCCGGCGAAAACCTCTTCATCGTCAAGGACGGCGTGCTCTGCGAGCCTGAGATCGCATCCGCCCTGACCGGCATTACCCGCTCCACCATCCATGCGCTGGCCGCCGACCTGGGCTTGCGCGTGGTGACCAAGCGCCTGACACGCGATGACGTCTACATCGCCGACGAGGCGTTCTTCACCGGCACGGCCGCCGAAGTGACCCCCATCCGCGAAGTGGACAACCGCCAGATCGGCTCCGGCCGGCGCGGCCCGATCACGGAGCGGCTGCAGAAAGCTTTTTTTGACGTGGTGAATGGCCGCAACCCGAAGTACCATCACTGGCTGAGTAAAGTCTGATCCGCGCGGCCCGGTCCATGACCAGGCCGCATCATTGCCCCAACCTGCCGATTACCGGTTTTTTTTCAGGAATATCCATGACCGCTGCTGCTCCGGCCGCCGTCCCCCACCCCCACGAAGTCATCGAGGTCGGCGCTGACGACCTGCCCGTGTTCTGTCCGGGCCCCAAGGCGCCGCTCTGGAGCATGCATCCGCGCGTGTTCCTGGACGTGGCCCGCACCGGCTCCGCCAGTTGCGCCTACTGCGGCGCCGAATACCGCCTGAAGCCCGGCACCGTATTGCACGGCCACGGGCACTGAGTCACCCGCTCTATAACGTCCACCCGTTTCCGCCGCCATGTTCGCCACGCCCGAAGAAGCAGAGCACGCGTTCTACGAAGCCCTCGACCAGGCGGACGTCGTACGCCTGATGCAAGTCTGGGCGGACGACGAGGAAGTCGTCTGCATCCATCCGGGGGGCCTGCGCATCGTCGGCCACTCGGCGGTGCACGATTCCTGGCAGCAGGTGCTGGCCAACGGCCCGCTGCACGTGCGCCCATTGCGCCCGCTGGTCATGCTCAGCATGATGTGCGCGGTGCACGTGCTGGTGGAACAGGTGGCGGTGCAGACGCGGGAAGGCACGCAATTCGCCAATTGCTACGCCACCAACATCTACCACAAGGGGCCCACCGGCTGGCGCATGGTCATGCACCATGCCTCGCCGGCGCCCACCGAAGCCGGGGTGCTCGACTTGCACGACGTACCCGACATGCTGCACTGAATCGGGTGGATTTTTAGTTGGCCGCTGCTCGTCTTGATACAACGCCCTGTCCCGTCCCCTCCTGGTTGCCCGGAGGCGACAGCCAGACGGTTTATGCCGCCCTGTTCGCGCAGTATCACCGCATCGCATTCGTGCGCGAACGGGTGGACACGCCCGACACCGACTTCGTCGATTTCGATTGGACCGGTCCGGGCCTGTTCCCACACAAGTCCGCCGACGGTGCGCCCGTCAGCGGCCAGCGTCCGGTTGCCAATGGCAAGACCGCCGCGGCCCGGTGGATGACGGATGCGGACTGGAAGTCCCTGCCGCATACGCCCGATACCCCAGCCCTGATCCTGTTCCACGGCCTGGAAGGCGGCAGCAACAGCCGCTATGCGCAGTCCATCGCGCATCACTTCCGCGCGCGCGGCTGGATCGTGGTGATCGCGCATTTCCGCGGCTGCTCGGGCGTGCCCAACCGCCTGGCCCGCGCCTACTACTCGGGTGATTCGGCCGAGGTCGGCTTCATGCTGAATACCGTGCGCCAGCGCATCCCGCATGCTCGATGGCATGCGGTCGGCGTATCGCTGGGGGGCAACGCCCTGCTCAAATACCTGGGCGAACACCGGGAGGATACCGGCTGGCTGACGGCCTGCGCGGGCGTGTCCGTGCCGCTGGACCTGGTGGCCTGCGGCAAGACGCTGTCCACCGGCATATTCAACCGCAGGGTCTACACCGCCCATTTCCTGAAGACGCTCAAGCACAAGGTGCTGGAGAAGGCGCACCGCTATCCCGGCGCCGTGGACGTCATGCGCATCGCCCATGCGCATGATCTGCGCGAATTCGACGACACGTACACCGCGCCCATGCACGGCTTTCGCAATGCGCTGGATTACTGGACGCGGGCGTCCAGCAAGCCCTGGCTGCCGAAGATATCCGTGCCGACGCTGGTGCTCAATGCCCGCAACGATCCGTTCGTGCCGGCCGCGTCGCTGCCGACGCCCGAGGAATGCTCGTCCACCATCCTGCTGCATCAGCCTACCGATGGCGGCCATGCCGGTTTTCCGACCGGCAGCTTCCCCGCCCACCTGAACTGGCTGCCCCAGCGGCTGGGACGCTTCTTCGAAACCGGCCTGTAGGGCGCGTCCTGCGCCCTGCCCGGCTCGGCCGGGCGCTCAGCCCGACTTGAAGCGTTCCAGCAACTGGCGCTCTTCGGCCAGCTTGTCCTTCACTTCCTTGATCTGCACGTCGATCTGAGACTGCTCGTAGAAGTCGGTGGACATGTTGCGCGCCTGCTGCAGCTGCGATTCCGCGGCGGCGTATGCGCCCGTCATGACGTAAAAGCGCGCCTGGTCGCGGCGCGCGGCCACGGGCTTGCCGTTGCGGTCTTCGCTCTGCGCCAGCATCTGGTAGAGACTGGGCTCGTCGCTGCCCCATTGCTTGATCTTGGCCCGCAGGTATTCCTGCGCGTCCGTGTGGCGGCCGACGCTTTGCAGCGCCTGGGCGTAGGCGATGCCCAGGGCCCGGTGGGCGGGCCAGCGCTTGGTGCCAGCCTGGGCGAGCTCCAGCGCCCGGGGGTACTCCTTGCGGGCCAGGGCGATATCCACACTGAGCTTGGCCAGCTGGGCCGAGCTTCGACCGTCCGCCGACGCCAGGTTCCAGTTGCGCTCGGCCTCAGCCAGGTTGTTGCGCTGGAACGCCTGCAGCGCCAGGCCGTAGTAGGCGGCCGACTTGCGCACGCCCGACAGGGCCTGGGCCTCGTCCTGCAATTGCTGGCCGGCGGTGCGCAGGCTGACCGCGTCGCGGCCCTGCACCACGCGCATCTTGGCGCGTATGTACCAGAAATCGTCGCTATCCACGTGGCGCGCCACCGGAGACTGGTTGCGCACCCGATTCTGCACATCCGACATACGCTCGATGGACAGCGGGTGGGTGCTGGCCCATGAGCCGCCGCCCGCGCCTTCATTCAGGCGCGACGCATTCATCAGGCGCCCGAACATCTGCGCCATGCCTTCGGCGTCGTAGCCCGCCTTGGTCAGCATCTGCAGCCCGGCCCGGTCGGCTTCGCGTTCCGCATCGCGTGAAAAACCCAGCTGGCGGTTGATGGCCGCGGCCTGGCCGAATGCCGCCACGCCCACCGCCAGGTTGCCGCCGCCCCCGGCCAGGGCCGCCAGCAGCGCCCCCGCCAGGCTCGCCAGCATCACCATGCTGTTCTGGTTCTGCTGGGTCATGCCGCGGGCGATGTGGCGCTGCACGACGTGGCCGATTTCGTGCGCCAGCACCGCCGCCAGTTCGGACTCGCTGGCGGAAGCCACGATCAGTCCCGTATTAACGCCGATGAAGCCGCCGGGCATGGCGAAAGCGTTGATTTCGGGGTCGCGCACGCCGAACATCTCGACCTCGGGGACCGCGCCGGGCGCGAAGGCAGCCAGTTTGCGCCCCATGGTGGTGAGGTACTGGCTGAGTTCGGAATCGTCCACATAGGTCGGGTCGCGCCGCCCCTGGGCCATGATGGCCTCGCCCAGGCTGCGCTCCAGCGCAGGGGACAGTTCAGCGGCAGAGGCCGCACCCATCGAGGGCAGGCCTACGGGCTGCGCCCAGGCGGCGATGGGGAGGGCTGGGACGGCCAGGGCCACGGACAGCCCGACGATTGCACCCCGTTTCGCAATCGAGCAAATGGATGGCATTTTCCTGCGGTTCATAAGCCTATGATAGCGATGCGCTTAAAATGTTTCATCGATAGCCCCAACGAGGTCTCAATGCGTCCTGTCCGTAAAGCCGTTTTCCCCGTCGCCGGCATGGGTACGCGCTTCCTGCCCGCCACCAAGGCGATGCCCAAGGAAATGCTGCCCGTGGTCGACAAGCCGCTGATCCAATACGCCGTGGAAGAAGCCGTGGCCGCCGGGATCACCGATCTCATCTTCGTGACGGGGCGCAACAAGCGCGCCATCGAAGACCACTTCGACTCCGCGCCGGAACTCGAATCGGACCTGGAAAGCAAGGGCAAGCACGAGCTTTTGGCCATGGTGCGGGGCATTCTACCTGCGCATGTGAATTGCCTCTACATCCGCCAGTCGGCCCCGCTGGGACTGGGCCACGCGGTGCTGTCGGCCGCACCGGCCGTGGGCGACGAACCGTTTGCCGTGCTGCTCGCCGATGACCTGATCGACTCCGACCAGCCCGCGCTGAAGCAGCTGATCGACGTGGCCGTGGCGCAGAACGCCAGTGTGCTCGGCGTACAGGACGTGCCGCGCGCGGATACCCGCAAGTACGGCATCGTGGCCACCCGCCAGGGAGAGGCCAGCGCCAGCGGCCGCACGGAACGCGTCACCCATATCGTCGAAAAGCCCGACCCCGAAGCCGCGCCGTCGACGCTCGCCGTGGTGGGCCGCTACGTGCTGGAAGCCGCGATCTTCGACCACCTGCGCTCGACCAAGATGGGCGCCGGCAACGAGATCCAGCTGACCGACGGCATCGCCTCGCTGATGCGCGAGCGCGCCGTGTATGCGCACCGCTATGAAGGCGTGCGCTACGACTGTGGCAGCAAGGCCGGCATGTTCCAGGCCACCGTGGCGCTGGGCAAGAAGTACCACGGTCTGCTGCCGGAATAGCCGCAAGCCTGCGGCTATTCGTGCCGCGTCAAGGCTTGAGCGCCGCGGCCTCGCGCCGGCCGTTGAAGCCTTGTTCCAGAATCTTCCGCGCCGAGGGCTCATGGGCCTTCGGCCCGCCGATGCCAAAGCGCTGTGCCGCCACGCCCATCAGGACGATCACGGCGCTCAGGGCGGACGTGTACAGCACCTCCTGGCGGTACGTGCCCTCCAGCACCATCGTCAGCAAGGCTGCGCAGATGAAATACGCCGAAGAGCTTCTAAGCTGACGGCGTATGCCACCCGCCGCGGTTTTCAGGCCGAAGCGGCGCGGGCACGGGCCTTGGAACGGGCCAGCGCATCGCGATCCGCCTTGCGCAAGCGCCCCTTGGCCGACAGGCGCATCAAGGTTCCCAGGGCCACCATCAGGCCGATCACCTCGACCAGCGCGGCCGGAATCCACATGGTCAGGCCGCCTATGGTCTGATCGGTCTGGGCCGACATGGCGATGGCGCGGCCGCATAGTTCGAACAGCGGATAGATGTCGCTTTCAGTGAAGGCAATGACCGCGCCGGCCACCATTTGCGGCAGCATCGTGAGCACGGGAGAAATGACCCGGCCGCCCGGCGTCATGGCCGCCGGCGGCGCGGGCCTGCGGTCCAGGATCAGGTTCCAGTACATGAAGCCGCTGATGACCACCGACCAGTTCATCAGGCGGTAGAGGCGCCAGTCCAGCATGGAATAGAACTGCACCGACGGGATCAGCCAGACCAGCACCAGGAAAACAAACAGCGTCGGCACGAAGATCTTGTGGGTCAGCACCGCCACCGTGGCACGGCCGGCGCCGGTGCGCAGGAAGTCGCGCAGGCGGATGCGCCAGCGCATGGGCAGGCCCGCGCGCATCACCTGCCCCGGGAACGCCGCCATCACCAGCAGCGGCCCCAGATGGTGCAACACCAGATGCTGGATGCGGTGGATGAAGAACATGCGCTCGGCGTAGTAGTCCAGCCGGGTATGCATGGACAGGTACAGCAGCACCATGCCGGTCCAGAACAGGATGCTGCGGGCGGCGGTCACGCGATGGACCTTTTGGCCGCGCACGAACAGCACGATGGCCACCAGGAAGGAGGCCACCAGCGTGGGAGAGAACTCCCAGGGTATGAGCCATTCGAGACTATCCATGCAAACCATCCGGAAAACGTCGGGGCTGTACGAGGACGGGCGCCATGCGCCGCACCCGCCGATTGTAGTTGACCCCGGCCCGCCCTGCCCCGGCGCTCAGAAACGGTGCGAAATGCCCGTGCCCACCCGCGTGGTGTGGGAATGGGCAGGATCGAACTGGTCGTCCAGCGTGTAGTTCGACGCATAGCCGGCGAAGGCATAGAGCGTCGTGCGCGGGGACAGGCTGTAGGTATAGCCCAGCGTCATCACCTGCGCATTGCGCGCCGTCATGCCGTTGTCCCAATGCCAGTCCGGATGGGCCAGCGACCATTGCACCAGCACGGCGCCAGGCCCGACCGGCACGCTGACCCCGACCAGCCAGGCATCGACCGTGCCGCCGCGCACGAAGGCAGCCGGTCCCAGGCCCATGCCCAGTCCGTCGGGATCGCCCCCGTCCAGCCCGACATCGCCGTTGCGCTGGCGCGACCATGCCAGGGACAGCTTCAGCACCTCGAAGTCATAGGAAGCGCCCAGCTGGACCGCTTGCGGCCGTCCGTTGCTGCCCGGCGGCGCGTCGGCCAGGCGCAGCTGGTCCCAGGTGGCGACCGCCAGCAAGGGTCCATCCTCATATTTCAGGCCGAGACTGAGCGCGCGGTTGTTGTTGGCTGTTTTGAACTGGCTGCGGTCGTCGGCGTCGAAGGAATAGCCGATGCCTGCCTGGAAGCCCTGCCATACCGGCGTGTAGTAATTGACCAGGTTGCTGAGCTGGTAGTTGTCGGACGCCTTGAAGGTGGCACCCATGCCCATTTCCTTCCAGGACGCGATTTCCAGGGAATTGCCGTAGACCTGGCCTATGGTGTGCTGGCGCCCCAACCGCAGGTCGCCGAAGCTGTCATGCCCCAGGCCGACCCAGGCGGCGTAATTGAAGTAGCGGTCGTCGTCGGCCCGCTTGCCCGACGAGGGATCGAAGCCGCTTTCCAGCTGGAACGTGGCGCTCCAGCCCCCGCCCATGTCTTCCGCCCCCGTCATGCCCCACAGGGTATCGGTCAATCCGCCGTTGAGCAGCCCGCTGTGGCTGCCCTGCCCCGAGACCGAGGTGACGGCCAGCCCCGCGTCCACCACCCCGTACAGCGTCAGCCCCTGCCCGGTCTCGGCGCAGCGCCCCGCCAAGGGAAGGGCCAGGCCCACTGCCATCAGCGCGGCAAAAGTAGCGATTCTCATGTGTTTCTCCTGATCGCGCGGCGGGCTTGCGCCCGCCGCGGGCCTCATCTACTTATTGCCAGCCGTAGCGGCGGACCCAGATTCCCTTCAGGAACTGCGTCAGCGTGCAATAGGCCAACAGGATGCCGACCAGCCAGGGGAAGTAGCTCAACGGCAGCGGCTGCAGCTGGAGGTACTCGGCCAAGGGCGAAAACGGCAGCAGCAACCCCATCGTCACCACCAGCAGGGTCATGCCCATCAGCGGCCACGCGGCGCGGCTTTGCAGGAACGGGATCTTGCGTGTGCGGATCATATGGACGATGAGCGTCTGCGACAACAATCCTTCGACGAACCAGCCCGACTGGAATAGCGTCTGGTGTTCCGGCGTATTGGCCTGGAAAACGTACCACATGAGCGCATAGGTGGCGATGTCGAACAGGGAGCTGATCGGACCGAAAAACACCATGAAGCGACCCAGGCCGTCAGGGTCCCACTGCTGGGGCTTCTTCAACAATTCTTCGTCGACATTGTCGAACGGGATTGCGGTCTGGGAAATGTCGTACATCAAGTTCTGCACCAGCAGGTGGATGGGCAGCATCGGCAGAAACGGCAGAAAGGCGCTGGCGACCAGGACCGAGAAGACATTGCCGAAGTTCGAGCTGGCCGTCATCTTCAGGTACTTGAGCATGTTGCAGAAGGTCTTGCGACCTTCGATGACGCCGTCCTCCAGCACCATCAGGCTCTTTTCCAGCAGGATGATGTCCGCGGCCTCTTTGGAAATATCGACCGCCGAATCCACCGAGATGCCCACGTCGGCCGCCCGCAGGGCTGGCGCGTCGTTGATGCCGTCGCCCATGAAGCCCACGGTGTTTCCCTGGGCCCTGAGGCTGCGCACGATGCGCTCCTTGTGGGCCGGCGTGAGCCGCGCGAACACATTGGCCTCGCGCACGGCGGCGGCCAGTTGCGCCTCGTCCATTGCCTCGATATCGGCGCCCAGATAGACCTTGCGCACCTCGAAATCGACCTCGCGGCAGACCTTCTGCGTCACCAGCTCCACGTCGCCGGTCAGCACCTTCACTTCGATGCCGGAATCCTTGAGCGCCTTGAGCGCGGGGGCGGTGGATTCCTTGGGAGGATCCAGGAAGGCCATGTATCCGACCAGCACCAGATCGGACTCGTCGGCCACGCCGTAGGTTTGCTGGGTGGGCGGCATTTCCTTGACGCCCACCGCGATGACGCGCAGGCCGTCGCGATTCAGGTCCGCCGTCACCCGGCGGATGTCGGCCCGGCGGGCATCGGTCAGCAGATGCTCTTCGTGGCCCACGCGCAGGCGGGTGCAGACCGCCAGCATCTCCTCCAGCGCGCCCTTGCAGATCAATTCGTGATGCTCGCGGCCATTCTCGGTTTCGTTGACCACGACCGACATGCGGCGCCGGGAAAAGTCGAAGGGGATCTCGTCGACCTTGCGGTACTTTGCCGCCAGATCCAGCTTGCGCTCGACTTCGGCGTGCTGCAGCACCGCCACATCCAGCAGGTTCTTCAAACCGGTCTGGTAGTAGCTGTTGAGATAGGCGTAGGCCAGCACGTCGTCGCTGCTGGCGCCGTAGACGTCGGTGTGGCGCTCCAGCACGATGCGGTCCTGGGTCAGGGTGCCGGTCTTGTCCGTGCACAGCACGTTCATCGCGCCCAGGTTCTGGATCGCGTCCAGCCGCTTGACCACGACCTTGCGGCGCGACATGCGCACGGCGCCCTTGGCCAGGGTGGCCGTGACGATCATGGGCAGCATTTCGGGCGTCAGGCCCACGGCGATGGCCAGCGCGAACAGCAGCGCCTCCATCCAATCGCCCTTGGTAAAGCCGTTGATCAGCATGACGATGGGCGCCATGACCAGCATGAAACGGATCAGCACCCAACTCACGCGGTTGATGCCCTGCTGGAACTGGGTCGGCGCACGGCTGGTCTGCGTGACGCGCCCGGCCAATTGGCCGAAGTAGCTGCGCGAGCCCGTGGCGACCACCAGGGCGCTGCCCGAGCCGCTGACCACGTTGGTACCCATGAACGCCATGTTCTCAAGTTCCAGCGCGTTGGCGGTCTCGCTGCGCTGCGTGGCGTACTTTTCGACAGGCAGCGATTCGCCCGTCAGCGCGGCCTGCGCGATGAACAGGTCCTTGGCATTCAGGATGCGGCAGTCGGCGGGAATCATGTCGCCCGCCGACAGCAGCACCACGTCGCCCGGCACCAGCTCCGCCAGCGGCACCTCGATCTGGCGCGAGCCGCTGACATGCAGCGCCACGCCGAAATAGCGGCGGGCATCGCCCTCGGCCTGGGTCGCCGGGTCGCTGCGCAGCACGGTGGCGGTGTTCTGCACCATGGCCTTGAGCGCCTCGGCGGCGCGGCTGGAGCGCTGTTCCTGCGCAAACCGCAGCACGGTGGAGATGAGCACCATGGCGCCGATGATGAATACCGCCGTCCAGGACTGGTCGTCAGGCACGGCCATGCGCACATCGGTGAGCCAGGACAGCGCCGCCAGCGCGGTCAGAAGCAGGTTGAACGGATTGCGATAGGACAGCCACAGATGCGTGTACCAGGAGAGCGGCTTTTCGTGGTCGACCTCGTTGGCGCCGTAGCGTTCGCGCGCGGTCTGCGCCTGGGCCTCGGACAGCCCGCCGCGGCTGCTGCCGAACAGGGCGAACAGGGCGCCGAAGCCCATGCGCGACAGGTCCAGCATCTGGCGGTTGGCATGGCGCGCGGTGTCGGAAGACGCCGCGGCGGTCGCGACGCCGCGTTCCGGCATGGGCGAACGGCGGAAGTGTCTGGCGCTATGGCGCAGGCCCGCCGCCGACGTAAAGAAGGACTTGAGAAACTTGAACATCGGAGTGCTCCGGTTGTACGTGTAGTTGTTGGAGACACGGACGACCCTGCCCTCTGCTGGCTGCGCGCGGGCAGCAGCGGTCCGCGGCTTTCGCGCAGAAAGCCGTCAAACCGCCGCGTACAGGCGTGCGCAGGCGCCGGGGCAATGTTGCCGGTATCCGGATCGCATGAAATGCGCCGGGTGCGGAAAACGGATGGGAGCTAGCGGAGGAATCGGTGCCGGCGGCAGAGGCGCACGCGACGTGGGCCAGGCCGGTGATTCTTGGCTGCGGACTCCGTACGGGCCAGGATGACTATCCTGCCTGTCGGCTCGCAGCGAGGAGACAGGTCAGACAGGCATGCCGGCGCCGCGCACTGGGCGCAATCGAGGCTCGGGGTCTAAGGCACTGGGCATGATCTCTCCTGTGGAAGAAAGGGCGGCTTCAGGCCAGCGCGGCCTGCGCGGCCGGCGTCGTGGTCTGGGTGCCGAAATGCACGTGGCGCACGGCGGGATTGGCGCTCAGGCGGCGCGCCTGCGACATCAGTTCGCCCCGCAGCTCCGGGGGGCAATTGACGGTGATGCAGGCGGATGCCATGCCAGGATCCCGGCCCTGGTCGATCTGCACTTGCGAGACGTCCAGGCCGGCGGCGCTGAAGTCCAGGCAGATCTGCTTGCGCAAGGCGCCCAGTTCGTCGCGCGGACAGATGACCGTCAGGCGCGAAGTGCCGCGGCGGCGGCCCAGGGCGGTGGCGCGGTCCACGCCGGCGCGGCGTAGGAACAAGTCGAAGAAACGCATAACGACCTCCATTGCAAGAATGGGGAGCGTGATCGCGAATACGCGCGCATGCGCGCTGCGCTTGGCGGACAGGCACGAGAAAAACGTGCGCGAACGCTGACGCTGCGGCTGAAGCGGCGGTTCTGGCGGTTTATGTTGGGGAGTTTCCCGGCAAGCCGCTGGCTTGCGCGATTGCCCGGGCTTGCGCCTGGAGCTTGGGATACAACCGCAACCTGTTCAACAGGCTGCGGCAGACGGAGTTCTGCGTGGACCTGTTAAACAGCGACGTCGATGCAAGATCGACAACTTTCGCCGGAATCGGTATTCACGAAGACTGCTCCTGGGATGGATAACGGGCAAGATTTTACGCGGGTTTCCACTTATGGACAAGGCTTTTGGCGCTAAATCGAGCCTGAATGCGGAAAAAAGCGCGGGGCCCCAAGCCCCGCGCACCAAACGCCGTTAGACGTAGAAATGCCAGCCCAGATAGGCTGCGAACACGGCATACAGGCCCCCCACGGCCGACAACGCCGGCACGCTCATGGCCGAGCGGCGGAAACGGAGCCACAGCAGGCCGATCGACAGCATCGTGAACAGGCCTGCCGCGAGCAGGGGACCGTCCAGCAGCCAGGGCGTCATGAAGATACCCAGCGCGCTTGGGATGGTCGCCTGGATCATCATGGCGCCCGAAATATTGGCCAGCGCCAGCCGTTCCTTGCCCTGGCGCACCCAGATCAGCGCGTTCATGATTTCCGGCAGCTCGGTCGCCACCGGCGCCAGCAACAGCGCGGCCACATGAGGCGATGCGCCCATCGCCCCGCCCAGCAACTCGATCTGGTCCACGAACACATGCGATGCCCCGGCGATCACGACCAGGGCCAGCACCGTCTGCGTGACTGCCCAGAACATGCTCGGATCCTCGTCGCGCGGGCGCAGCTTCAGCGGTTCGAGGTCCTCGCTGTCCAGGCTCTCCTCGTCGTTGCTGAGCTCGCGCTTGACGTAAAGGCCGTACGTGGCCAGGAACAGGATGCCCAACCAGGGCTTCCAGGCAAAGGCCAGCAGGCCCAGGCCCACCTTGAAGATGAAGATGCCCATGAACCAGGCCTGGTCGCGGGCCAGCCGGCGCTGGTCCGCGTTGATACAGTCCGCCTGCGTGGCCCGCCCGCGGCGCGAGCGCCACAGAGCCAGGCCAACCACCGCATACGCCAGCGTCGCCAGCACCAGCGGGCCGCCCATGGCGGCGCCGACGCCTATGTCTTTTTGCTCGGGGGTTTCGCCAAACACGACAGCCATGAAGGTCACGGCACTTTCCGGCAAGGCCGTACCGAACGCGGCCAGCACGGTGCCGGTGGCGGTGGCGCCAAGCTGGAAGCGATGGCCGACCCATTCGACGCCGTTCACGAAGAACTCGCAGGCGAAGTAGATCACTGCCGCTGACAGGAAAAACAGGAACAGGGTGAGAAACATATGGGCGAGCCGGACGAGCAGAAACCAATTGGCGCGACGTCGCGGCTCGCCCGGCTGGGGTGAACGCAACGCGGCCAAAGGTCTCGCCTGGCTGATCCATGCGGCGGGTGCCGCCGTGCATGGATACCGCTACTAGCGCCATGGAGTTCTAGCGGCTGCTGCGCAGCGCTGAACCACCAAGTCTGTTGACGCTAGCTCCTTTGTGGGGACAAAGGATGGCTACTCCCCAATGACAGAGCCGCGATTGTAGCAGCTTGGCCTGCGCGGTCCAGCGAATTCAGTGCGCCCCTTGCGGGCTGTCGCAAGCAGGGGATGGCAGGTAAAGTAAACGGCATCCTCACCCTGCCGGGGTTCGCGCCCCAGTCCACCATGAGCCTGCCTCCCGACGACATCGCCCCTTACGCCGCGCGGCGCCAACGCCTGATGGCGCAGATGCGCGCGGAGGGCGGCGGCATCGCCATACTGGCGACCGCCCCGGAAGCCACGCGCAACCGCGACGCGGAATATCCATACCGGCACGACAGCGACTTCTTCTACCTGACCGGCTTCACCGAACCCGGCGCCTGGCTGGTGCTGACCGCCGGTGCGACCGACCGCGCCGTGCTCTTCTGCCGCCCCCGCCACATCGAACATGAAATATGGGAGGGCAAGCGCTTCGGCCCCGAGGCGGCTGCCGCGCATTTCGGCTTCGACGACGCCCATCCGCTCGATGCGCTGGACGAACTGATGCCGGCGCTGCTGCAGGACCATGCCACCTTGTACGCCCCACTGGCGGGCGACAAGCGCAGCGACGGGCGCCTGCACCGCTGGCTGGCCGCGGCGCGCGAGGCCGGCCGCGGCGGCCATGCGCCGCCTTCGCGCCAACAGGACATCCGGCCGCTGCTGGCCGAGATGCGGCTGATCAAGGACGCCACGGAAATCGCGGCCATGCGGCGCGCGGCCAAGATCTCCGCCGGCGCCCACGTGCGCGCCATGCGCGTCGCCCGCGCCGGCATGCGGGAATACGAGATCGAGGCCGAACTGCTGTACGAGTTCCGCCGCCACGGCGCGCAATCGGTGGCCTACAACAGCATCGTGGCCGCCGGCGCCAATGCCTGCGTGCTGCACTACCCGGCCGGCGAAGCCGTGTTGCGCGACGGCGACCTGGTGCTGATCGACGCAGGCTGCGAGGTCGACAGCTACGCCAGCGACATCACCCGGACGTTCCCGGTGAACGGCCGCTACAGCGGTCCGCAGCGCGCGCTGTACGACCTGACGGTGGCCGCGCAGGATGCCGCCGCCCAGGCCACGGCGCCCGGCCGCAGCTTCAACGACGGCCATCAGGCCGCCCTGCGCGTGCTGGCGCAGGGCATGCTGGACCTGAAACTCTTGAAAGGCTCGCTGGACGGGGTGCTGGAATCCGGCGACTACAGCCGCTTCTACATGCACCGCACCGGCCACTGGCTGGGCCTGGACGTGCACGACGTGGGCGACTACCGCCAGCCCGGCCCGGCCCACGGCGCCGAACGCCCCTGGCGCAAGCTGGAACCGGGAATGATGCTGACGATCGAGCCCGGCATCTACGTGCGGCCCGCTGACGACGTGCCCGAGGCCTACTGGAACATCGGCATCCGCACCGAAGACGACGCGCTGGTCACGGACGAAGGCTGTGAACTCATCACCCGCGGCGTGCCGGTGCAGGCCGGCGAGATCGAAGCGCTGATGCGCGAGTAGGCTGGCGGCGCGCCAGAGCCGCGCTAAAAGACGTAGCCGTCGAGCCAGCCCATGGCGATCCAGGTGTAGACCACCACCATGGCGATGGCGAACATGGACACGATGGCGCCGACCAGGCAGGCCAGGATCGCAACCAGCACCGGCCCCCAGCCGGTCTGGGTCGGCCGGCCCAATCCGTCGTTGTAGAGGCGGTCGAATTTCTCGTCCGGCATCAACGAGAACACCGCGCTCTCGATGAACCCGTCGACCATGGGTATGAACACCAGGAAGAAGGCGGGGTTGTCGTACCAGACAGGGTAGAAGCTGACGGCACAGAACAGGCTGATCAGCGTGTACGCGGTCACCAGCCAGGCGTGGCGGCGCCCCAGATACCACCAATGCGCCCCCACCGCCCCGAACAGGCAGGCCAGCAGCCCGACCGCGACCTTGCCGCGCGGGCGGCGGGCGGAAGCTGCGGACAACGGGGATGAGGCCTGTAGCTGCGTCATGTCGATCGACCGGAAAGAGGACCACGGCGCCAAGACGCGCCGGCTGCTGCGGATTGTAGTGGACGGTTAAAATCCGGGCATGACTTCATCCGCCTTCGACATAGCGATTCTAGGCGCGGGCCCGGTGGGCCGCGTGCTGGCCCTGATGCTGGCGCGCGTGGCGCCCGACCCCGCGCGCATCGCGCTGCTTGCCGCCAGCGCGCCCGCCCCGGTCGCGCCGTCGGCGGCGGCGCCCGCCACGGATCCCCGCGTGCTGGCCATGAACCACGGCAGCCGGGTGCTGCTGGAGTCGCTGCATGCCTGGCCCGAACGCTCGGCCGACATCCGCAACATCCATGTGTCGCAACGCGGCCGGCTGGGCCGGACCCTGATCCAGAACACCGATTTCGGCGTGCCGCAGCTGGGCAGCGTGGTCGCCTATTCCGGCCTGCATGCCAAGCTGGACGAATGCGTGGCCGCCTGCGGCGTCACCGTGCTGCCGGGCCCGCCCGCCCGGATCGGCATGCAGGACGCGGACGGCGTGCGCATCGAACAAGGCGACACGACGCTGCTGTGCCGGGTGGCGGTGCAATCCGACGGCGCGGGCGCGGTCGACGTGCGCCGCGACTACGACCAGCACGCGGTGCTGACCACGGCGCACGCCACCCTGCCCCGCCGCGGCTGGGCCTGGGAGCGCTTCACCGCCGAGGGCCCGCTGGCGCTGCTGCCGCATCCGCAGACCCCGGACGCCTATTCGGTGGTCTGGTGCAGCGCGCCCGAGCGCGCGGCCGAACTGGCGGCGCTGGATAATGGCGCGTTTTCGCGGGCGCTGTCCGTCGCCTTCGGCGACCGCCTGGGACGGCTTTCCAGCCAGGCGCCCCGGCATGTCTTTCCACTGGCGCTCAGCGCCCGCCGCGCCCAGGTGCACGGCCGCGTGGCGGCGATCGGCAATGCCGCGCAAACCCTGCATCCGGTCGCAGGCCAGGGCCTGAACCTGGGCCTGCGCGACGCAGCCCGCCTGGCCCAGACGCTGGCCGGCTGGCTGGCTCACCCGGAGGTCAATCCCGGCTCCGCCCTGGCGGAATTCGCCGGAGCGCGCCACGTGGACCGCTTCATCACCGCCGGCCTGACCGATCTGATGCCCCGCATCTTCTCGACCGGCCTGGCGCCGGTGGAGCACGCCTGTGGTCTGGCCTTATTGGGGATGGATCTGGCCTCTCCGCTGCGCGCGCCGCTGGCGCAGCATCTGCTGCAAGGTTTCCGCGCCTGAACTCTTCCTATCCGCCCCCGATAATGGGGCGGTTGTCTGCTTTCGCCTTCCTTTGTTACGAATTGTTCTCCAGGTGACAAAGAGGGCGCGAACGAGCCGGTTAAAATGTGAGCATGCGCATAGGTCAATGGACCCTTCCCAACAACGTGCTGGTCGCGCCCATGGCGGGCGTGACGGACCGTCCTTTCCGCCAGCTTTGCAAGAAGCTGGGGGCGGGCTATGCCGTCTCGGAAATGGCCGCGAGCAACCCCAAGCTGTGGGATAGCGTCAAAACCTCCCGCCGCCTGAACCATGACGGCGAGATCGCCCCCATTTCGGTGCAGATCGCCGGCGCCGACCCTGCCATGATGGCGGAGGCGGCGGTGTTCAACGCCAGCAAGGGCGCCCGGATCATCGACATCAACATGGGCTGCCCGGTCAAGAAAGTCTGCAACGTGGCCTCCGGGTCTGCGCTCTTGCGCCATGAAGACCAGATCGCCCGCATCCTGGACGCGGTGGTATCCGCCTGCGCGCCGCTGGACGTGCCGGTGACCCTGAAGACCCGCACGGGCTGGGACCGCGAAAGCCGCAATGCCCTGCGGGTGGCGAAAATGGCCGAAAACGCCGGCATCGCCGCCCTGACCCTGCATGGCCGCACCCGCGCCGACCTCTATACGGGCGAGGCGGAATATGACACTATCCGCGCCGTCAAGGCCGAGCTGAAAATCCCCGTTGTCGCCAACGGAGATATCACTACGCCCGAAAAAGCCCGGCACGTCCTGGATTACACTGGCGCCGACGCGGTCATGATCGGCCGGGCGGCCCAAGGCCGTCCCTGGATTTTCCGCGAAATCGACCACTACCTGCGCACGGGCGAAACACTGGCCCCTCCCTCCTATGGGGAAATGCGCGAGCTGCTGCTCGAACATCTCGACGACCATTACCGGTTTTACGGCGAGCACACCGGCGTACGCACGGCGCGCAAGCACATAGGCTGGTATCTGGACGGCCTGCCGGGGGCGGATTCGTTCTGCGCCCGCATGAATCTGATCGACAACACCCGCGACCAGTGGCGGGCCGTGTCGGACTGGTTCGACCTCATCTCGCGCGACGGCGGATCCCATCCGGCGCCGGTCGCAGAAGCCCTGCTGGCGGCATAACCGCCTCAACACCAACATAAAAATATCTGTACTCAAATGAGCAAGAAAGATGTCCTGGAAGAATGCGTGCGCGCCAGCCTGGAGCGCTATTTCGAAGACTTGGGCGAATCCGAACCCCACGACATGTGGGACATGGTGATGCGCTGCGTGGAGCGCCCGGTGCTTGAAGTGGCGTTGGAAAGGTCGGGCGGCAACCAGTCGCGGGCATCCGAAATGCTGGGCATCACCCGCAACACCCTGCGCAAGAAGTTGCTGGCGCACAATATCCAGGTATAGCTTTCGCGCGCGGGCGGCAGGCGCATCGCGCCGCCCGCTCCCCCAGATTTCCCATCCGACCTGAACGAGAAAGGCGCTCCCGCCCCACTCCGTCCCTCACCATGAAAATCGAAACCGCCCTGCTTTCGGTGTCCGACAAGACCGGCATCGTTGAATTTGCCCGCGCCCTGGCTGCGCGCGGCGTGCGCCTGCTGTCCACCGGCGGCACCGCCAAGCTGCTGGCCGACTCCGGCCTGACCGTCACCGAAGTGGCGGCCCACACGGGTTCGCCCGAAATTCTCGATGGCCGCGTCAAGACGCTGCACCCGAAAATCCACGGCGGCCTGCTGGCGCGCCGCGACAGCGCCGAGCACATGGACACCATCAAGGCGGCGGGCATCGACCGCATCGACATGCTGGTGGTCAACCTGTACCCGTTCCGCGAAACCGTTGCCAAGCCGGACTGCACCTTCGCCGACGCCGTCGAGAACATCGACATCGGCGGCCCGGCCATGCTGCGCGCGGCGGCCAAGAACCACGGCACCGAAGCCGGCGGCGTGACGGTGGTGATCGACCCCGTCGACTATTCGCGCGTGCTGGCCGAAATGGACAAGGGCGGCAACACCTCCTATGGCCTGCGCCTGGCGCTAGCCTCCAAGGTCTACGCCCACACCGCCGCCTACGACGGCGCCATCGCCGCCTACCTGACCAGCCTGGCCGAAGCCGAGCCCAAGCAGGAAGCCGTGCCGGCCCGCAACGAATGGCCCGGCACCCTGACCCTGCAGGTCAAGCAGGAACAGGCCCTGCGTTATGGCGAGAACCCGCACCAGACCGCCGCCTTCTACGTGGACGCGCAGCGTCCGGCTGGCCTGTTGGGCAACTACCGCCAGCTGCAGGGCAAGGAACTGTCCTACAACAACATTGCGGACGCGGACGCCGCCTGGGAATGCGCGCGCAGCTTCGAAGCGCCCGCCTGCGTCATCGTCAAGCACGCCAACCCCTGCGGCGTGGCCGTCGCGGCCGACACGCTGGGCGCCTACCAGCAAGCCTTCAAGACCGACCCGACGTCGGCCTTCGGCGGCATCATCGCCTTCAACCGCCCGGTCGACGCCGCCACGGCCGAAGCCGTGAGCGCGCAGTTCCTGGAAGTGCTGCTGGCTCCCGCCTATGACGGCGCCGCGCTGGCCATCCTGGCCGCCAAGAAGAACGTGCGCGTGCTGGAAGTGCCGATGGGCACGGGCCAGAACGCCTTCGACATCAAGCGCGTGGGCGGCGGCTGGCTGGTGCAGAGCCCGGACGCCTACAACGTGCCGCGCGACGCGCTCAAGGTGGTCAGCAAGCGTCAGCCCACCGAAGCCGAAATGAACGACCTGGCATTCGCCTGGAAGGTCGCCAAGTACGTCAAGTCCAACGCCATCGTGTTCGTGGGCGGCGGCATGACCCTGGGCGTGGGCGCCGGCCAGATGAGCCGGATCGACTCGGCCCGCATCGCCTCGATCAAGGCGGAAAACGCCGGCCTGACCCTGAAGGGCTCGGCCGTGGCGTCGGACGCCTTCTTCCCGTTCCGCGACGGCCTGGACGTGGTGGTGGCCGCGGGCGCAACCTGCGTGATCCAGCCGGGCGGCAGCGTGCGCGACGACGAAGTGATTGCCGCAGCCGACGAGCACGGCATCGCCATGGTGCTGACCGGCACCCGCCACTTCCGCCACTGATGCGCGTCCTCGGCATCGATCCCGGCCTGCGCCGCACCGGCTTCGGTGTGATCGATGCCGACGGCCCGCGGCTGCGCTATGTGGCCAGCGGGACCATCGTGGTCCCGCCGGCGCTGGCGCTGTCCGAACGCCTCAAGGTCATCCTGGACAATCTGCGCCAGGTGGCTCGCGACACGCAACCCGACGTGGCCGCGCTGGAAATCATCTTCCTGAACACCAACCCCGCTTCCACCCTGCTGCTGGGCCAGGCGCGCGGCGCCGCGCTGTGCGCGCTGGCCGACAGTTCGCTGCCCGTGCACGAGTACACCGCGCTGCAGATCAAGAAAGCCGTGGTCGGCACCGGCCGCGCCGCCAAGGAGCAGGTGCAGATGATGGTGCAGCACCTGCTGTCGCTGGACGGCGCGCCCGCGCCCGACTCGGCCGACGCGCTGGCCTGTGCCATCTGCCATGCCCATGCCGGCCCGCTACAGGACAAGCTCGAACGCCTGGGCGCCTCGCTGCGCATGAGCGGCAAGACCCGCATCCGCAACGGCCGCCTGATCGGCTGAACGCCTGGCACGCCGCGATTTGCCGCGAAGCGGGACCCGTTCCCGCCGCATGCGCGCCCGCGCGTATAGAATCCCCGCATCCGCCGCGCATTCAGCGGCCTCACCATTGCCAGGCCACCATCACCATGATCGGACGCATCACCGGAACCCTGATCGAGAAACTCCCGCCCACCATCTGCGTGGACGTGGGCGGTCTGGGCTATGACATCGACGTGCCCATGAGCACGCTGTACTCGCTGCCCGACACGGGCGCACGCGTCACGCTCTACACGCACCTGACGGTGCGCGAAGACGCCCACATCCTGTACGGCTTCGCTTCGGCAGGCGAACGCAGCGCTTTCCGCGAACTGATCAAGGTCAGCGGCATCGGCGCGCGCACCGCGCTATCGGTGCTGTCGGGGTTGTCGGTGGCTGACCTGGCGCAGGCCATTACGCTGCAGGAATCGGGCCGCCTGACGCGCGTGCCCGGCATCGGCAAGAAGACCGCCGAACGCCTGCTGCTGGAAATGCGGGGCAAACTGGGCGCGGACATCGGCGCCTCGCCGCATGCAGCGCCGGACAACCAGTCGGACATCCTGAACGCGCTGCTGGCGCTGGGCTATTCAGAAAAGGAATCGCTGTCGGCGCTGAAGACGCTGCCCGAAGGCGTGGGCGTGTCCGACGGCATCAAGCAGGCATTGAAAGCACTGGTGCGCTGAAACCGGCTTACAGGTAGCGCGGCGCCACGGCTTCCAGGCCCGTCGGCACCACGTGCAGTTCGGGCGCGATCGGCCCGCTGCAGATGTTGTCGCGGCGCAAGGAATCCAGATTGTCGCGCGACATCAAAGGCGTGCCCGGCATGCATTCGAACAGCCGGGCCTGCATGCGGCCCACGCCCATCGGCATGCTGACCACCGGCCGCGGATGGCCGCTCCAGGCGGCGCACAGGCGCGCGATCTCGCCCAAGGTGTAGACCTGGGGTCCGCCCAGTTCATAGGTCTTGCCGCAGGTGTGCGTATTGCCCAGGGCCGAGACGATGGCAGCGACCACGTCGCCCACGTAGACCGGCTGCATGCGCACATGCGCACCGGCCAGCGGCAGCACCGGCAGCCACCGCGCCAGCCCGGCGAACATATTGGTGAACTTGTCGTCCGGACCGAAGACCACCGAGGGCCGGAAGATGGTCCAGCCGCCGTCCTGATTGCCCTGGAATTCCTGCTTGATGGCGGCTTCGCCATCGCCCTTGGAGCGCTGGTACATGCTGTCGCCGTTGGAATCGGCGCCCAGCGCGCTGATGTGGATGAGCCTGCGCACGCCCTGCCGGCGACAAGCTTGCGCGATGCGCTGCGGCAGCAGCACGTGGGCCCGCGCGAATTCCGAGCCATAAGGCCGGCCGGCGTTGCCGTGCAGAATGCCCACCAGGTTGATGACCGCGTCGCAGCCCTGCGCCAGGCCGTCCAGCGTGGCGTCGTCGTGCACGTCGGCTTCGAGCAAGGTCACGGTGGGAAGAATCTGCAGGTCGCGCCCGCGGCTGTGGAGCCGGGTGGGCACGACGATCTGATGCTGATCCGCGGATAGCCGCGCTACCAGATGACGGCCTATGAAACCGGTGCCGCCGATGACAAGGATACGCATGTCGCAGCCCCTGTTCGTCAGGATTCAGTCCCGATTCTGCCTTGCACACGCGACAACCGCAAGCGCGCGGCGGCGGCCCGCAAGGGGGCCGCCAGAAGGGGGTCAGCCCGCCAGCAGCTTGGCGTAGGCCGGAAGGTCGACGTTGCCGCCGCTGATGATGACGCCGACCCGCGCACCGCGCACCGGCACCACGTTCTGCATGACGGCGGCCGCGCCCAGGCAGCCGGTGGGCTCCACCACCATCTTCATGCGTTCGGCGAAGAACCGCATGGTGGTGACCAGCTGTTCGTCCGTCACCGTGACGATGTCGCGCACATGCTTCTGGATGAGCGGGAAGGTCAGGTTGCCCAGGTGCGTCGTGGCGGCGCCATCGGCCAGGGTCTTGGGCGCCGGGATGCGGACGATTTCGCCTTTGCGCAAGGACTGCTGGCCGTCGTTGCCAGCCTCGGGCTCGACGCCGTAGACCAGGCAGCGCGGGCTCAGCGCGTAGGCGGACAGGGCCGATCCCGACAGCAGGCCGCCGCCGCCCAGGCAGACGAACAGGTAGTCCAGCTCGCCCACTTCCTCGAACAGTTCCTTGGCGGCGGTGCCCTGGCCGGCGATCACGTCTTCGTGATCGTAGGGAGGGATCAGGGTGGCGCCGGTTTCCGCATGGATGCGGCGGGCGATCGCCTCGCGGTCCTCGGTGTAGCGGTCATAGGTGACGATCTTGCCGCCATAGCCCTCGGTGGCGGCGCGCTTGGCGGCCGGGGCGTCCAACGGCATGATGATGGTGGCCTGCACCCCTTGCAGCTTGGAGGCCAGTGCGATGGCCTGCGCGTGGTTGCCCGACGAAAACGTGACCACGCCGGCCGCGCGCTGTTCCGGGGTCAGGCGGGCGATGGCGTTGTAGCCGCCGCGGAACTTGAAAGCGCCCATGCGCTGGAAGTTCTCGCACTTGAAGAAGACCGACGCGCCGCTGATCGCATCGGCGGTAGCCGAGGTCAGTACGGGCGTGCGGTGCGCGTTGCCGGCCAGGCGCTCGCTGGCGCGCACGACGTCGTCATAGGTGGGCAATTCGGGCTGCATGGGCTTGGGTCCTTTGATCGCGGAGAATAATCAAAACCTCCGGATGATAAACCCGCGGCCGGCTTCGGGCGCCCTCCGGCGCCCGGGCACGGTCCGGTTTGCCCGCAGCCTACTTCCCGAAAAGATCGCCGGAGCCCGCCGTGGCGCCGGCGGGCGGGGTCAGCCCCAGGTGGCGCCAGGTGGTCAGCGTGGCGGTGCGGCCGCGCGGCGTGCGCTGCAGGTAGCCATGCTGGATCAGATAGGGCTCGATCACGTCCTCGATGGTGTCGCGCTCTTCGCCGATGGCGGCGGCCAGGCTGTCCACGCCGACGGGACCGCCGTCGAACTTGTGGATGATGGCCTCGAGCAGCTTGCGGTCCATCAGGTCCAGGCCTTGCGGGTCCACCTCCAGCATGGCCAGCGCGCGGCCCGCGACGTCCGCATCGATGGTGCCGCCCGCCTTGACCTCGGCATAGTCGCGCACCCGGCGCAACAGCCGGTTGGCGATGCGGGGCGTGCCGCGGGCGCGGCGCGCGACTTCCGCCGCGCCGTCCGGCGTGATGCCGGCGTTCAAGAGGCCGGCGCTGCGCGTGACGATGTGGCCGAGATCGGCGGCGTTGTAGAACTCCAGCCGCGACACGATGCCGAAGCGGTCGCGCAGGGGGTTGGTCAGCATGCCGGCGCGGGTGGTGGCGCCGACCAGGGTGAAGGGCTGCAGGTCCAGCTTCACGCTGCGCGCGGCCGGGCCTTCGCCGATCAGGATGTCGATCTGGAAGTCCTCCAGCGCCGGATAGAGGATTTCCTCGACCACGGGCGACAGGCGGTGGATTTCGTCGATGAACAGGACGTCGTTCTTTTCCAGGTTGGTCAAGAGCGCCGCCAGGTCGCCCGGGCGTTCCAGCACCGGACCGGAGGTCTGGCGCAGCTGCACCCCCATTTCATGCGCAATGATGTGGGCCAGCGTGGTTTTGCCCAGGCCCGGGGGACCGAACAGCAGCACGTGATCCAGGGCCTCGCCGCGCTTCCTGGCTGCGGCGATGAAGATCTCCAGCTGTTCCCGGGCGCGCTGCTGGCCGACGTATTCGTCCAGCGCCTTGGGCCGCAGGGCGCGTTCGATCGACTCCTCGTTGGGCGAGACCGGCTGCGGCGCCACGATACGGGGGGCGTCGGGACGGGAGGAAAGCGAATCGGACTGGATGGCCATGGTGCGGAAACGACAAAATGCTGAGCAGGATGCATCGTACCGTAGCGCGACCCGCCCAGGGGGGAAGCGAGCGCCCTTGCGGGCGCCCCTAGGGCGTCTCGGACAGCGGCAGCTTGACCCGCACGCACAGCCCGCCGGACTCCGCCTCAAGCAGCTCCAGCGAGCCGCCATGGGCCCGTGCGATGGCCTCGGCCAGCGCCAGCCCCAGGCCCACGCTGCCGGTGCGCGTGCGCGCGTCGTCCAGGCGGCTGAACGGGCGCAACGCTTCCTGGCGCCGTTCCGGCACGATGCCGGAGCCATGGTCGGCCACGTCCAGCACCGCGTGGCGTCCCTCATGCCTCAGGCTGACCTGGACCGGCGGCGCGCCGTGGTTCAGCGCATTGCCGATCAGGTTGTCCAGCAGGCGGCCCAGCGCCACGGCGTCCGCCTGCACCACCAGGGTCGCGACGTCGTCGCCGGCCCGCAGGCTGATATCGGTGCCGGCGCCCTGCCAGGCGCCCACGCGCTCGGTCAGCCAGTCGGACAGCAGCATCGAGGCGTAGCGGTAGGCGGCCGGGTCGGTGCCGCGCACGAAGCCGATGAACTGGTCGACCATGTGCTGCATGTCCTGCAGGTCCGCGCGCAGCCCCTCCTTCAGCTTGGAGTCGTCGGCCAGCTCGATGCGCAGCCACATCCGCGACAAGGGACCCTTCAGGTCATGCGGCAGGCCCGACAGCAGCGTGCGGCGCACCGAATCGGATTCGGACAGCGCATCCAGCATGGCATTGAAGCGTTCTCCCAATACCCGCGTTTCGTGAGGGCCCGAGGGCTCGACCCGTTGCGGCTGCCCTGCCGCCAACCGGTCGGCCGCGTCGGCCAGCCGGGTGATGGGACGCGTGATGTGCCAGGAAAAACCCACCGCCAGCAACAGCAGCAGCCCCAGGCCGCCCAGCCAGGCGGCGATGAACGGCGTCGCGACCGGCGGATCCAGGCGGTCCAGCGGGATGACCAGCCATTCGCGCAGGCGCGGCGCGTCCTCGCTGGCGGGGTTGGGCGCCAGCGAAATGAAGATCTCCGGCGTGGGTCCGCGCGACAGCGCCACGCGCGTGCCGTCGTTCAAACGTTCATTGAGCTGCTGCACCAGCACCCGCAGGTCGCGGCGGATGTCATCCGGTTCAGGCTGATAGCGGCGGCTGTGTTCTTCGCGGTCGCGATCGCGCGCGCGCTCGCCTTCCCTGGCGCTGGCGCGTTCATCGCCATGCTCCTCGTCGCGCACTTCCGGGGGGGGCGGCGCCGGCGGGCCGTGTATCTGCATGTCCGCGGGCGGCGGAGGCGGCGGCTTCGGGGCGGCCTTCGGCGGCGGGCGGCGGCCATTGAAGCGTTGCAGCTTGGCCTCGGCGGGCAGCACCCGCGACCACAGGCGCCACTGGTTCTGCGAGGCGGCGCGCACGAAGTCGGCGCGTTCCTCCGCCGGCACCTGCGACACCGCGGCGCGCAAGGTGCGGATGGTGGTGACGATGTAGCCGATGGCCACGTCTTCCATGAACTTGTGCCGGAAGTACGACACCGTCACCAGCGTGGCCGCCTGCGTCAGCAGGACCGAGCCCAGGATCAGCAGGATGAGCCTTGCCCGCAGCGAACGCGGCACCAGGAAGCCAGGAGAAAAGCGCATCAGGGCGAAAACCGGTAGCCAATGCCCCAGACGGTCTGGATCCAGCGCGGCTGCTTGGGATCGTCTTCGATGACCCGGCGCAGGCGCAGGATGGCGATGTCGATGGCGCGGTCATTGCGTTCGCCCGCGTCGTCGTCGCGCGCCAGCGCCAGCAGGCGTTCGCGCGACAGCGGCTTGCCCGCATTGCGCACCAGCGCCTCCAGCAGATTGATTTCGCCGCCGGTCAGCTTGACCACCGTGCCTTCGCGCGACAACTGGCGGGTGGAGGGATCGAACACGAAGGGACCGAACGAGACCGGCGCGTCCTTGGTCAGCGCGGACGGGCCGCGCTTACGGCGCAGCACGGCTTCGATGCGGGCCAGCAGCTCGCGCGGATCGAACGGCTTGCCGACGTAGTCGTCGGCGCCGGCCTCCAGGCCGATGATGCGGTCCACCGCCTCGTCACGCGCGGTCAGCAGGATGACGGGAATGTCCTCGCCCTGCTCGCGCAGGCGGCGGCAGGCGTCTGCGCCGTCGCCGCCGGGCAGCATGCGGTCCAGCACCAGCAGGTCGGGCGCGTAGCGGGTGATGCGGGACGACAGGTCGGTGGCGTCCGGCGCCAGCAGGGTGTCGTAGCCGTGCCGGTTCAGGTAGTCGGCCAGCAATTGCCGTAGGGCCGGATCGTCGTCGACGACCAGCAGCTTGGTGTGGGGATTGTCCATGGATGCCATAGTGCGGCCCGCCGCCACAAGCCGCAAGAGGCGGGAAATCAACTGAAATATACCTGTTGCACGATGTTGAGCGCGTTTACCAGCGCTTTCCCGCCACGGCGCAGCGCCCGATGCGGACTGGCCCTAAAATGGAACCCGGCCTGCCTTCTGTCCGCTTTGCTAAAAAACGTTTACAGGCAAGGCAGCGCTCCCTTTCTACACTGTGCCTATGGTCGCCCCTGCATTCCTCTGGCGAAAACCCTTGTTGCGCGCCGCGCTGGTCGCGGCCTCTGCCTGCCCGATCGCCCCGGCCCTGGGCGATCCGCTTGCGGCGTCCCCCTATATGCCCGCTCCGCCCTCTGCGCGCGGCATCGGCATACTGTCCCCGGTTCAACCCATGCCCGTGCGCCCCGCAGCCTCGATGGCGTCGCGCGCGGTGCCGCTGGATCCGTCCCCTTGCGACATGCAGACCATGGAGCCGGCGCTGGACACCAGCGTACACAGCACGGGCGACACGGACCTGATCCCCGGCACCGGACTGGGACTGTCCGGCGATGCCCAGCCCGCGCCGGTTCCGCAGGATTGCACCGTGCTCGCGACGCCCGAAGACCCTGCGCCGGACTACTCGCTCACCCTCCAGGATGGCGACCTGCCCCGCATACCCGTGGTCATGATCTCTGGCGTGTCGCGCGCTTCCCGGCCCTGGTTCGCCTCCGCCAGCAGCCAGGATGGCCTGCGCTACGGCGGCAACCGCAACTGGGTCTACCGCAATACCTCGGGCCCCTCCGTCGCCGTCGGCAACATCGACGCCAGGGCGCCCGCCTGGGGCAGCGGCGCGCCGGTGGGCGGGCTGCAGATCTCGAACTGGGCCGGATCCGGCGCCACGGCCCCGGAAGGCAGCTTCGGCTATTCCTCGTCGCTGGGCCGCCTGAACCGCATGGACCCGGCCGCCAGTTCCGGGGCCGTGGACTACGGCGACCCGGTAGGCAGCGGCAGCGTGCGCTACGGCCTTACGCCGGCGCTGACCGTGGAGGGCCAGATGCAAAGCGCGCCGTCGCTGACGACGCGCGGCATGGGTACCACCTACGCCGCGGGCGACTATGGAACCTTCCGCGCCGGGGCCACGCAAAGCACCTTCGACGCGGCCAGCGCGTGGCGTTATCGCTTCGACTACAACGTGGCCGTGGCCGACGCCGTCAACCTGGGCTATTCCAACGAGCAGGTCGGCGCGGGCTACGGCGACCTGTCCAGCTACTCGGGCGGCGGGGTTTCGGCGGCGCACACCCGCAACACGCTTTCCGCCGGCGTCCCCATCACCGGCTGGGGCGTGCTCAGCGGCACCTATTCGGGGTTGCGGGAAGGCTCCGAGCTGGCCGAACAGCGCGTGGGCCTGTCGCACAGCATGTTCGTCGCGCCCAAGGTCAAGCTGGCGGTGGGCGCGGACCGCGACATCATTTCCGGCAACTACGAATGGCGCGCCAACCTCAGCATGCCCGTCGATACCTTCATGCGCGGCACCTGGCTGAGCTGGTAGGCAGACCGCGGTCAGGACAGAAATCTCCCTGCCGGAAAAGGTCCGGCGGAATTGCGGCTTAAAATCCCTGCCATGATGCTCCCGGCCTACCCCCATGTCTGACGCGCGCGCCCTCGGCGTGTTGCAGCGCGTTTTCGGTTACGAATCCTTCCGCGGCGACCAGCAAGCCATTGTCGAACAGGTGATCGACGGCGGCGACGCGCTGGTCCTCATGCCCACGGGCGGCGGCAAGTCGCTCTGTTACCAGATTCCGTCCCTGGTCCGCGAAGGCACCGGCATCGTCGTGTCGCCCCTGATCGCGCTGATGCAGGACCAGGTCGACGCCCTGACCGAACTGGGCGTGCGCGCGGCCTTCCTCAACTCCACGCAGGAGTGGCGGGTGGCCCGCGACGTCGAGCAGGCCTTCCTGGCCGGCGAGCTGGACCTGCTGTACGTGGCGCCCGAACGCCTGCTGACCGACCGCTGCCTGCAATTGCTGGAACGCGGCCGCATCGCGCTGTTCGCCATCGACGAGGCCCACTGCGTGTCCCAGTGGGGCCACGACTTCCGCCCTGAATACCTGGGCCTGTCGATGCTGCACGAGCGCTGGCCCGACGTGCCGCGCATCGCGCTCACCGCAACCGCCACCGCCGACACCCGCCGCGAAATCGCCCAGCGCCTGTCGCTGGACGATGCGCGCCACTTCGTTTCCAGCTTCGACCGCCCCAACATCCGCTACCGCATCATCGAAAAGAACGAGGTGCGCAAGCAATTGCTGGAAATGATCCAGACCGATCATGAAGGCGAATCGGGCGTGGTCTATTGCCTGTCGCGCGCCCGCGTGGAAGAGACCGCGGAGTTCCTGTGCAACCAGGGCATCGACGCCATGCCCTATCACGCCGGCCTCAGCGCGCAGGTGCGCGCCGCCAACCAGGCGCGCTTCCTGCGCGAGGACGCCGTGGTCATGGTGGCCACCATCGCCTTCGGCATGGGCATCGACAAGCCCGACGTGCGCTTCGTGGCGCACATCGACCTGCCCAAGTCCGTGGAAGGCTATTACCAGGAAACCGGCCGTGCCGGCCGCGACGGCCTGCCTGCCACGGCCTGGCTGGCCTATGGCCTGCAGGACGTGGTGCAGCAGCGCCGCATGATCGACGAATCGCCGGGCGAAGAGTCCTACCGCCGCCGCCTGGGCCAGCAGCTGGACGCCATGCTGGGGCTGTGCGAAACGGTGGAATGCCGGCGCGTGCGTCTGCTGGCCTACTTCGGCCAGCAGATCACGGCCTGCGGCAATTGCGACGTCTGCCTGGAACCGCCGCAGGCCTGGGACGGCACGGTCGCGGCGCAGAAGGTGCTGTCCGCCGTCTACCGCCTGTGGAAGGAACGCGGCCAGCGCTATGGCGCCGGCCACATCATCGACATCCTGCGCGGCAAGGTCACCGACCGCACCAAGCAGCACGGCCACGAAACGCTGAGCGTATTCGGCGTGGGCGCGGACCTGAGCGACACCGCCTGGCGCGGCGTGCTGCGCCAATTGCTGGCGCAAGGCCTGCTGACGGTGGACCACGAAGGCTACGGCACGCTGGCCCTGACCGAAGGCAGCCGCGCCGTGCTCAAGGGCGAACGCCAATTGATGCTGCGCCGGGAATCCGAAAAGAAACCGCGCTCGGGCAAGAGCGGCAGCGGCCGGCCCAAGGCGGCGGCGATCGACCTGCCGGCCGAACTGCAGCCTGTATTCGAGGCCCTGCGCGCCTGGCGCGGCGAAGTGGCCAAGAGCCACGGGGTGCCGGCCTACGTCATCTTCCACGACGCGACCCTGCGCGAAATCGCCCTGGCCCAGCCCGAATCCATGGACGAGCTGAGCCACATTAGCGGCGTGGGCGCCCGCAAGCTGGAAGCCTACGGCGAAGAAATCCTGCAGCGGGTAGCGAAGCCGGTCTTGTGACGACGCCTCCGGCCGGACTTCCCGGCCGGATCAGCTCGGCGGCGGCAGCAGCGGCACCGGGGCGCGTTCCTTGCCGAACACCGAGCGGTACGCCAGGATATTGAACACCAGCACCACCGGTATGCCCACCACCGCTCCGGCCAGCACCAGGCGCATCGAACCCAGCGCGCCCGCGCCGTCCCACAGCGTCATGTCGTCCAGGATCAGGTAGGGGAACAGGCTGTAGGCCAGGCCGCTGAGCATCAGCAGGAACAGCGCCACGCACAGCACGAACGGCAGCCAGCTGAAACGGTCGGCCTTGCCCGGCAACCGCGCCAGCAGCATTTCGGCTGCGACGAAACCCGCCAGCATCAGCACCCAGACCGTCGCCGCCAGGCTCAGGTGGGCGATGTTGCTCCATTTGTAGAAGATACCCGCGTTGGCCAGACCCAGCGTGACCGCGATGGCCACCATGCCCACCGCCGTCCAGCGGATGGCGTGGCGGGCCCAGTTGGCGGCGCGGCGCTGCAGATCGCCGTCCACCCGCATGACCAGCCAGGACGCGCCCAGCAGCACATAGGCCGCCACCGCGCACAGGCCGACGAACATGGAGAACCAGCCGTAGCCGGCATCGGACTGGTAGCCGGTGGCGATGCGGCCCAGCAGCATGCCCTGGCCGAAAGCGGTGATCAGCGACCCCGCCCAGAAGCCGAAGATCCAGCGCGGCTTCATTTCGTTGCGCGCGCGGATGCGGAACTCGAACGAGACGCTGCGCAGCACCACGCCCAGCACCATGCAGGTGAGCGGTCCGTAGAGCTTGCCCAGCACCGCGCCCCAGGCGAACGGGAACGCCGCCGCGAACAGGCCCATGCCCAGCAGCAGCCAGAACTCATTGGCGTCGCGCCACGGGCTCAGCAGGCTCATCATGCGGCCGCGCTCGTGTTCCGGCGCCAGTTGCAGCAGGATGCCCACGCCCAGATCGAAACCGTCCAGCACCATGCCCGCGGCAATCACCACGAACAGTAGCGCCATGAAGGCCAGCGGCATCCAGAAAGAGGGATCGTCGGGGTTGAGGCCCTGGGAGGCGGCCAGCATGGCGATCATGGCGTACCTCCAGCCAGTTTGCGCACGGGCACGACGCCATAGCGCGCCGCGTGGAACAGCATGCCGACGAACGCCGCAAGCAGCAACAGGTACAGCACGCCATAGCCGATCAACCCGTACAGCACGGTGCTGGACGCCACGATGCCCAGCACCTCGGACTGCGTGACGGTGCCATTCACCGCGAACGGCTGCAAGCCCAGGATGGATACCCACCACCCGGCCACGACGGCGATGGCGCCGGAGAACATCATGCCGCACAGCACCCGCTGCCACCACGGCGGCAGCGTGGACGGGTCCAGCCCGCGCCGGAACGTCCACAGGAAGGTCACGCAGGCCACGGCCAGCATCAGCAAGCCCAGCCCTGCCGCCACGCGCAACGACCAGAAGGTCAGCGCCACCGGCGGCAGCATGCCCGAATACTTGTCCAGGCCGCGGTAGGTGCCGTCCTGGTTGCGGTGCAGCCACATCCCACCCATGTTGCGCAGGGTCACGTCGGCCACGTTGGTATGGGCGCGCGCATCGGGCCAGGCGAACAGCACCAGTTGCGGCTCCGCGCCACTTTCCCAATAGCCCGCGGCAGCGGCGGCCTTGGCGGGCTGCAGCTTGGCAATCATCTGCCCGGCGCCGGTCGCGACCGGCAACTGCATGAAAGCCCCCACCACGGCGACCACCAGCGCGGTCTTGAACGCGTTGCGCTCGCCGTCGCCCAGCGGACGCCGCAGGGCCTGCAGCGCCGTCACGCCCATCATCAGGAACGCGGCGGCCAGCGCCGCGCCCACCATCACCACCGCCATGCGCCAGCCCACGGAGGGATTCAGCACCACGGCCATCCAGTCATAGACCTGATAGCGTCCATCGACCAGCAGCGCGCCGTCCGGCGTCTGCATCCAGGATTGCAGCGCGAGCACCCAGAACACCGCCACCAGTTGCCCCACCGCCACCATCAGCACGGCCAGCGTGTGGGCGCCGTCCGACACACGGCGTTGGCCGAACAGCATGACGCCCAGGAAACAGGATTTGAGGATGAAGACCGAGAGAATGGCGTAGCCAAGCAAGGGGCCTGCCACGTTGCCGATCTTGTCCATCAGGCCGGCCCACAGGCTGCCCAGCTGGATCAGCACCGGCACGCTGGCCGCCAGCGTCAGCACGAAGGCCAGGGCGAATATCCGCACCCAGAAGCGGTACGCGGCGGTCCAGCCGCCCTGGCCGGACCAGCGCGCCCTGATCTTGAAGAACAGCAGTACCCAGGCGAGCGCCAGGGAGAAGGCCAGGAAAAACGCCAGAAAGCTCAGGCTGGCCACGAACTGCGTGCGGGCCAGGGATAACGTGGATATGTCCATGATGGCCCGTAGTGTAGAGCCAGTTACATGACTGTGGGGACAGTTTGAAACCGGTTGCACCGGCAGCAAAAAGGCCCCGCCTGCGGAACGTGGCAAAATTGACTCTTTGTCGCTGCTTTTTCCTATTCTTTCAAGAATGACCTCCGCCACGACGCCGACCCCTGCCGCATCAAATTTCCTGCTCAACATCGTTCAAGACGACCTCGAAGCCCAGCGCTTCGCAGGCAAGCGTTGGGCGGGCAAGCCTGGCCCGGCGGCCTTGCAACAACAAGGCGGACTGGATTCGGCCCGCATCCGCACGCGCTTCCCGCCGGAGCCCAACGGCTACCTGCACCTCGGCCACGCCAAGAGCATCTGCGTGAACTTCGGGCTGGCCCGCGATTTCGGCGGCGTCTGCCATCTGCGCTTTGACGACACCAATCCGGAAAAGGAAGACCAGGAATACGTCGACGCCATCATCGAGGCCGTGCACTGGCTGGGCTTCGACTGGAAGGCCGACGGCAATGACAACCTGTACTTCGCCAGCGACTACTTCGGCTACATGTACGAGTTCGCCGAGGCCTTGGTCGAGGCCGGCCACGCCTACGTCGACGAGCAAAGCCCCGAAGAGATCCGCGCCAACCGCGGCACGCTGACCGAACCCGGCACCGACTCGCCCTGGCGCAACCGCCCGGCCGCCGAGTCGCTGACGCTGCTGCGCGAAATGCGCGACGGCAAGCATCCGGACGGCAGCCTGGTGCTGCGCGCGAAGATCAACATGGCTTCGCCCAACATCAACCTGCGCGACCCGGTCATGTACCGCGTGCGCCACGCCCACCATCACCGCACCGGCGACCAGTGGTGCATCTACCCGATGTACAGTTGGGCGCACCCGGTCGAAGACGCGCTGGAAGGCATCACGCACAGCGTCTGCACGCTGGAATTCGAAGACCAGCGTCCGTTCTACGATTGGATCCTGGCGCGCCTGGCCGAACTCGGCAAGCTGGCGCAGCCGCTGCCCCACCAGTACGAATTCGCACGCCTGAACGTGAGCTACGTCGTCACCAGCAAGCGCAAGCTGCTGCAACTGGTGCGCGAAGGCCACGTGGACGGCTGGGACGATCCCCGTATGCCGACCATCTTCGGCCTGCGCCGGCGCGGCTACACGCCCTCCTCGATCCGCCTGTTCTGCGACCGCACCGCCGTGTCCAAGTCCGACTCGCGCATCGACTACAGCCTGCTGGAGCAGGCAGTGCGCGACGACCTGGACCCGGTCGCCCCGCGCTCGGTGGCCGTGCTGGACCCGCTCAAGCTGGTCATCACCAACTACCCGGAAGGCCAGACCGAGATCTGCACCGCGCCGCGCAACCCGCACGATCCCGAAGCCGGCGTGCGCGAGTTCCCGCTGTCGCGCGAACTCTGGATCGAACGCGACGACTTCCGCGAAGAAGCGCCCAAGAAGTACTTCCGCCTGTTCCCGGGCAATACCGTGCGCCTGAAATACGGCTACGTGGTGCGCTGCACCGGCTTCACCAAGAACGAAGCCGGCGAGGTCATCGAGGTCCAGGCCGAATACCTGCCGGAAACCAAGAGCGGCACGCCGGGCGCCGACAGCGTCAAGGTCAAGGGCAACATCACCTGGGTCAGCGCGGCCCATGCGGTGCCCGCCCAGATCCACCTGTACGACCGCCTGTTCGCCGATGCGCGTCCGGACGGCGGCGACAAGGATTTCCTGGCCTGCCTGAACCCGAACTCCAAGCTGACCGTCACGGCCTGGCTGGAGCCGGGCACCGTCGCCACGCCGGGCGCCACCTGGCAGTTCGAACGCCTGGGCTACTTCACGGCCGACCTGAAGGAATCCAGCCCCGAAGCGCCGGTGCTCAACCGCATCGTGACCCTGCGCGACTCCTGGGCGCAAGGCTGACGCGCCGCGCGCGCATTGCCGGAAATAGGCGCCGAAAGGCGCCTTTTTCTTTGGGTCCGCCCCCTGCGCATGCGGCCCCTGGGCGGGTTATCATCCCCCGAACCCCGCAGCCGGTCGAGCCCGCCGTTTCCCGGCCCCAAGACCGCCAGCCACAATCAAGATGAACACTGAATCCCTAGCCCTGGACTTCAAAAGCGCCACCCTCTATGCCATCCGGGTGGTCCTGCACAGCGCCGACCCCGAACGCCTGAACGCCGCCCTGGCCAAGCGCATGGCCGATGCCGGCAGCTTCTTCGAAAACGAACCCGTGGTCGTCGACGCCAGCCGCGTCGAGGAAAAAATCGATTGGACCGCCCTGGTGGCGGCATTGCGCGGCCATAACCTGCCTCCCATCGGCGTGGTCGCCGAAGGCGCCAATCTGGAATCCGCGCGCGCGGCGGGCCTGACCCCGGTTGAACTGTCCACGCCCGCGGCCCGGCCCGCGCCAGTGATCGACACCGCGCCGCCTAACGACGTCTCCACGCCGGTGCCTTCTGTGCCGGCCGCCGCGATCGAAACCGCGGCAGCTCCCACCGAAGCAACCGCCGAACCGGAAGCGCCCGCCGACAAACCCGCGGGCGAACCGCTGCCCGCGCGCGCAGCCAGCAACACCACCTCGGCCTCCAGTCCCACGCCCGCCGCGCCGCACTCGTCATCCGCGCTGGTCATTACCAAGCCGCTGCGTTCCGGCCAGCGCGTCTACGCGCGCCACACGGACCTGGTGGTGATCGGCATGGTGAGCCAGGGCGCCGAAGTCATTGCCGACGGCAACATCCACGTCTACGGCCCGTTGCGCGGCAAGGCCATGGCCGGCGCACGCGGCGACACCTCCGCGCGCATTTTCACGACCCACCTGGACGCCGAGCTGCTGGCCGTGGCCGGCGTGTACCGCGTGGTCGAGGACAAGCTGGACCGCACGCTGCAGAACCAGCCCGCGCTGGTCCGCCTGGACGGCGACACGCTGCGCATCGAAGCCCTCAAGGCTTGATATCCGGAATCTGGCCGCCAGCGGCGGCCAATGCGCACGCGCAGACACCCGCGCAAATTTCAACACATCCTGTAAGAAGCCTTACAAGGGCTTTTTGCTTTACGATAACGCGATTTATTCGAACATAAGGGTTTGATCGTCATGACACGCATTGTTGTGGTGACTTCCGGCAAAGGCGGCGTGGGCAAAACCACGACCAGCGCCAGTTTTTCTGCGGGACTCGCGATGCGGGGCCACAAGACCGCTGTCATCGACTTCGATGTCGGCCTGCGCAACCTCGACCTGATCATGGGCTGCGAACGTCGCGTCGTGTACGACTTCGTCAACGTGATCCAGGGCGAAGCCACGCTCAACCAGGCTCTCATCAAGGACAAGCAGCTCGAAAACCTGTTCATCCTGCCCGCCTCGCAGACGCGCGACAAAGACGCGCTGACGCAGGAAGGCGTGGAAAAGGTCATCAATGACCTCAAGGGCATGGGCTTTGACTACATCGTCTGCGACTCGCCCGCCGGCATCGAAACGGGCGCGCTGATGGCCGCCTATTTCGCCGACGACGCGCTGGTCGTGACCAACCCGGAAGTCTCGTCGGTGCGCGACTCCGACCGCATCCTGGGCATCCTCGCCGCCAAGTCCAAGCGCGCCGTGGAAGGCGATGAACCGGTCAAGGAATATCTGCTGCTGACGCGCTACAGCCCCAAGCGCGTGGTCGACGGCGAAATGCTGTCGCTGGGCGACATCGAGGACATCCTGCGCATCAAGTTGATCGGCGTGATCCCCGAATCCGAGGCGGTGCTGCAAGCGTCGAACCAGGGCCTGCCGGCCATCCACCTCAGAGACACCGACGTTTCCGAAGCCTACAAGGACGTCGTGGCCCGTTACCTTGGCGAAGACAAGGCCCTGCGCTTTACCGACTATGAAAAGCCCGGTTTCCTGAAACGCCTGTTCGGAGGCAAGTAAGCAATGTCCTTCCTGTCGTTTCTGCTTGGTCAAAAGAAGACCTCCGCATCCGTCGCCAAGGAACGGTTGCAGATCATCCTGGCCCACGAGCGGGGCCGCGGCGACTCGCCCGATTACCTGCCGCAGTTGCAGCAGGAGCTTATCGCCGTCATTTCGAAATACGTGAAGATCAACCCCGAGGACATCAAGGTGCACCTGGAACGCCAGGACACGCTGGAGGTCCTGGAGGTCAAGATCGAAATGCCGCAGAACGAGACCTGATGCGGCTGTGCGCGCCCCTGGCGCGCATCACAATCAAAAAAATGCCCGGCGATGCCGGGCATTTGCTTTGGGGCGACGGACGCTTAGCGCTTGCCGACCTGATCGCCGATGACGCCGCCGATCGCCGCTCCGCCCACCGTTCCGAGGATGCCGCCGTTGGTGATCACAGCGCCTGCCACGCCGCCCAGCGCAGCGCCGCCGACGGCGCTCTTCTGGCGATGGCTCATGCCGTCCCACGAAGAGCACCCAGCCATGGCGGCGGTCATCGCCAGCGCGACACAGATTTTGGAGAGAGATGCGATTTTCATATTTGTGGTTCCTATTCTCGTACCCGGGAGCCGCGCATGAAACTGGATGCGAGCGCGCGGCGCCCATAAGGGCCTGGAACCTTCAGGATCGCAAAATATTCTTGCCCTGGCTGTGAAGTTTGCCCATGAATTGTGTCAAAGGGCGAGTTAATCTTTGCGCGCCCCAGGGACATTGTTGCAGCGCGCGGCCGCTATTTGACCAGACGTAACACCTCGCGGAAGCGCGGGTGTTCACAAGTGCGCATCCACTCGAATATCGCCATCTCGGACGTGACGATTTCAGCGCCATGCGCACGCGCGCGGCGCAACGCCGCGTGATGATCGGCCGGCTTGCGCGAGCCCGCCGCATCCGCCACCAGCACCGCGTGGTAGCCCAGGTCAATCAAGCCGATCACGGTTTGCAGCACGCAGATGTGCGCCTCGCAGCCCGCCACCAGGATGGTCTTGCGCGCGGCCGGCAACCAGGCCTCGAAGCCCGGCTCCAGCGCCGAAGAGAAGTGCATTTTCTGGAAGGCGCTCTGGACTTGCTCGCGCAGCGGCTCCACGGTGGTCCCCAGCATCTTGGCGTGGTGCTCGGTAGCCACCACCGGCACGTCCAGCAGTCGCGCAGCCTGCGCAAGCTTGTGCGCGGCGCGAAGCACCGCCTCGTTGTCATGGATGACGGGCATCAGGCGCCCCTGCATGTCGACGATCAGCAGGGTGGAATCGGTAGCGGACAACAACATTGCGCGGTGCTCCTGGAAGAAGTCCTCAAGGCCGGCTCACGCAGAACGAAGCCTTGAACAGCCCTTAGCATACCTCCGGCAAAAAAAATCCCGGCGCGAGGCCGGGATCGTTTTCAGGCGCCGGTTACTTCAGGGCCTTGTAGCGCAGGCGCTTGGGCTTGGCGCCCTCTTCGCCCAGGCGGCGCTTCTTGTCGGCTTCATATTCCTGGTAGTTGCCATCGAAGAACACGACTTGCGAGTCGCCTTCGAAGGCCAGGATGTGCGTGGCGATCCGGTCCAGGAACCAGCGATCGTGGCTGATGACCATGACGCTGCCGGGGAACTCCAGCAATGCGTCTTCCAGCGCGCGCAGCGTTTCGACGTCGAGGTCGTTGGACGGTTCGTCCAGCAGCAGCACGTTGCCGCCGGCGATCAGGGTCTTGGCCATGTGCAGGCGGCCGCGTTCACCGCCGGACAGCTGGCCCACGACCTTGTTCTGGTCGCCGCCCTTGAAGTTGAAGCGGCCCAGATAGGCGCGCGACGACATTTCGAACTTGCCCACCGTGAGCAGGTCGGCGCCGTCGGCCACCGCGTCGAACACGGTCTTCTTGTCTTCCAGCGCATCGCGCGACTGGTCGACATAGGCCAGCTTGACGGTCTGGCCGATGTTGACCTCGCCCGAATCCGGCTGCTCGCGGCCCGCGATCATGCGGAACAGCGTGGACTTACCGGCGCCGTTGGCGCCGATGATGCCGACGATGGCGCCGGGCGGCACCTTGAAGCTGAGGTTGTCGATCAGCAGGCGGTCGCCATAGGCCTTGCTGACGTTGTTGAATTCGATGACCTCGTTGCCCAGGCGCTCGCCCACGGGAATGAAGATTTCCTGGGTTTCATTGCGCTTCTGGTATTCGTAGGACGACAGTTCCTCGAAGCGGGCCAGACGCGCCTTGGCCTTGGCCTGGCGGCCCTTCGGGTTCTGGCGCACCCACTCCAGTTCCTTCTTGATGGTCTTCTGGCGGGCGGACTCCGACGCCTCTTCCTGCTTCAGGCGATCTTCCTTCTGCTCCAGCCACGAGCTGTAGTTGCCCTTCCAGGGAATGCCATAACCGCGGTCCAGTTCCAGGATCCATTCGGCCGCGTTGTCCAGGAAGTAGCGATCGTGGGTCACGCCCACCACGGTGCCGGGGAACTTGTGCAGGAACTGCTCCAGCCACTCCACGCTTTCGGCGTCCAGGTGGTTGGTGGGTTCGTCCAGCAGCAGCATGTCGGGTTTGGACAGCAACAGGCGGCACAGCGCCACGCGGCGCTTTTCACCGCCGGACAGCTTGCCGACGATGGCGTCCCAGGGCGGCAGGCGCAGCGCGTCGGCAGCGATTTCCATCTGGTGTTCGATGTCGTCGGCGCCGCTGGAGGCGGCGGCGGCGATGATGGCCTCAAGCTCGGCCTGCTCGGCGGCCAGCGCGTCGAAATCCGCATCCGGCTCGGCGTAGGCGGCATAGACCTCGTCCAGGCGCTTCTTGGCCGAGACGACGGCGCCCAGGCCCTCTTCCACCGACTGGCGCACCGTGTGCTCGGGGTTGAGTTGCGGTTCCTGCGGCAGGTAGCCGATGTTCAGGCCCGGCATGGGGATGGCTTCGCCTTCGATTTCCTTATCGACGCCGGCCATGATCTTCAGCAGCGTCGACTTGCCCGAGCCGTTCAGGCCCAGCACGCCGATCTTGGCGCCAGGAAAAAACGAAAGCGAAATGTCGCGCAGGATCTGCCGCTTGGGCGGCACGATCTTGCCGACGCGGTTCATGGTGTAGACGTATTGGGCCATGGGCTCGTATAGGAGATATAGCTGATGAACCGTCGATTGTAGGCCGGAACCCTGACCCGCGTATGTCCGCCGCCAAATGGCCGGCCCTTGCGGCGTACCCGGCCCTTCAGGCGGCCTTGGGCCGCGTCGCCCGGCCGCCGGCGCGCATTTGCGCCAGCATCACGCCAGCCAGCGCCATCGCCCCGCCGACGATGTGGAACAGATGGGGCTTTTCGTCCAGGAACACGGCCGCGATCGCCACCGTGGCCACCGGCATGAGGTTGAGGAAAATGCTGGCGCGGTTGGGGCCCAGGTGCTTGACGCCCTGCATCCACAGGAAGGGCGCGAACAACGACGGGAATACCGCCGCATACAGCACCAGGGGCAGGTTGTCGCCGTTGAGCGGTGAAGGCGGCGCCATCAGGAAAGCGGGCAGCTGGAACAGCACGCCGAAAGCGACCTGCACATACAGCGACTGCCACGGCCCCACCGGCAATGCCCAGCGGCGCAGCAGCACGCCGTACAGCGCATAGGCCAGCGCGCCCACGCCCATCAGCAGATCGCCGCGGTTGGCGCCCACTTCAAGCAGGCGGGCGGGATCGCCCTCGCCGATCAGCAGCGCCAGGCCCGCCAGCGACAGCAGCCCGCCCAGCATGGCCATGACCGAGGGCAGTTCGCGCAGCAGCAGCGCCACCACGGCGATGGTCATCAGCGGAATCATCGCCGTGATGATGCCCATATTGGTCGCCGTGGTGCTGGCGGCCGCCACATAGGCCAGGCCCTGGTACAGGGCCATGCCCAAGCCGCCCAGCACCGCCAGTTTGGGCAGGTGGGGCAGGATCTGGCGGCGCTGCGCCCAGACGCCCGGCAGCACGAACGGCGTCAGCACCACACCGGCCAGGGCCCAGCGGTAGAAGCCGATGGCGGCCGGCGCGATGGCGCTGGCCGCCATCTTGGTGACGATCATGTTGACCGACCAGATCAAGGCTGCCAGCAATGGATAAAGCAGATAACGGGCGGGAACATGCGGAGAGGAAGCGCGGGTCATGAGGGGCAATGCACAGGCGTAGAGGAGACAGGGCCAGTGTAGGATCTGTCTGACCTGATGTATATAATGAAAAACAGACAAAACCAGACGAAGTTCCGACATGTCCGCCATCGATTCCGCGCCCACGCTGGCCAGCCACCTGCCCTACCCGCTGGCTTGCCGCATCCTGCATTTCACGCCGCGTTCCGGCATGAAGCGCCACAGCTCGCCCTGGGCGGAACTGAACTTCGCCATCTCCGGCATCATGGAAATCGGCATACGCGGCGTCACCTACCTGTCGCCGCCGCAGTACGCCATCTGGATACCGCCGCATGTCGAGCATTGCTGCCAGAACGAAGGCGAAGTGCACTACGCCTGCATCGACATCCCCGCCGCGGCCTGCGCCGGCCTGCCCACGGAACCGTGCACGCTCGAGATCAGCCCGGTCATGCGCGCGATCCTGGGCGACTTCGAGCAGCGCGGCATCAGCTATCCGGATACGCCGGAAGACCGGCGCATGGCGCAGATCGTCATCGACCAGGTCCGCCAGGCTCGGGCTTACGCCAGTTACCTGCCCTCCACCTCCGACCCGTTGCTGGCACCCATCCTGTCGGCGCTGCAGCACAGTCCAGGCGATAAGCGCGGCGCCGCGCACTGGGCCGCCACGGCCGGCATCACCGAGCGCACGCTGCTGCGCCACTGCCAGCAGCGCCTGGGCATGTCGTTCAATGAATGGCGCCTGCGGCTGCGCGTGGTCAGCGCCCTGGGCATGCTGGACGCGGGCCGGCCGGTCCAATCTGTGGCGCGCGAGCTTGGTTACAGCACGCCGTCGGCCTTCATCGCCATGTTCCAGCGGCTTACAGGTCAATCGCCCGACAACGCGCGCAGGCGCAGCCAGGGCGGCGCACCCGCGCCCTGACCCCGGAAAACCGCGTCATCCAAGCGCCTGATGCAAGGCGCGGCCGATCGCGAGACAATACGGCTGTAGCCAGGGCCTGCCAGCGGGCCCGAATCTTGCCGTGCCGTCGCGGCTTCATCGCGCCCAGGAATCCCTTCATGTCTGCCTCCGCCACTCCCCCCGCCTCCTTGACCCATTTCAGCACCGCCGAGCTGGACATGCTGGCCAAGACCGCCGACGCCTTGAGCGCCTATCTGGGCAAGCCCGTGCTGGCCGAAGTGGTGCTGGGCGATGATGGCACCGAATGGGTGACCTATGGCGTGCCCATGGACGAAAACGCCAAGCCCGACGAAGACCAGACCCACGTGCAGCTGGGCGGCGCCGGCGCCCGCCTGCTGGGCAATCGCGGCGGCCTGCCCCAGTCCGACGACGACACCTACGACTGTCTCTACCTCTGGGCCATCGAGATCTCGCTGAACGAAGGCGAGCGCTTCATCAAGCTGGACCACGACGGCGAAGAGTCCGCATGGTCCGACAATCTGGAAGACGTGCTGCCGTTTGCCCTGACGGAAGAACCCGTGCCGGAGGACCCGGACGCGGAGGACGACGAGGACGAAGCGGATGAGGACGATGAGGATGATGCGGATGGCCACGGCCACGATCATCCTCACGACCACAACCACCGCCACTGAAGCGCGGCCGGGCGGCGGGTTGCGGCCGGCATGGCCGCGCAACCGCGCCGTCCGCGGATCAGACCGAGATCCGCCCTTCCTGCACCGCGTGGCAGGCCACCACCGACACTCCCGCGGCCATTGCCACTGGCGCCTCTGACTTGCAACGCTCGTTCGCATGCGGACAGCGCGGATGAAAGGTGCAGCCCGACGGCGGATTCAGCGGATTGGGCACCTCGCCCGCCACCGCGGTGCGCGGCTTGCCCGCGCCGTTGATGTCGGGAATGGCCTCCAGCAGCATGCGCGTGTACGGATGGCGCGGCCGCGCGAACAGCTCGTCGCGCGGCGCCACCTCCACCATGCGGCCCAGGTACATCACCCCCACCCGGTCGGCCACATGGTGCACCACCGCCAGGTTGTGGGAAATGAACAGATAGGTCAGCCCCAGGTTGCGCTGCAGATCCTTCATCAGGTTCAGCACCTGCGCCTGCACCGACACATCCAGCGCCGAGGTCGGCTCGTCGCACACCAGGAATTCCGGATTCACCGCCAACGCCCGCGCGATCGAAATGCGCTGGCGCTGGCCGCCGGAAAACTGGTGTGGATAGCGGCCCTGGTCGGCCGGGTCCAGGCCCACCTGCTTGAGCAGTTCGCCCACGCGCGCGCTGCGCTCGTCAGGCGTCATCGTGGTGTGGGTCAGCATGGGTTCGGCGATGATGCGGCCCACGCGCCAGCGCGGATTCAGGCTGGCATAGGGATCCTGGAAGATCATCTGCAGGCGCTTGCGCAAGGCTCGGCCGCCTGGCTCGGACATGCGCGACAACGGCTGGCCGTCGAAACGGATGTCGCCGCGGGTCAAGCCATACAACCCCACCAGCATGCGCGCCACGGTCGATTTGCCGCAGCCCGATTCGCCCACCAGCGCCAGCGTTTCGCCGCGCGCGATCTCGAACGACACCCCGTCCACGGCGCGCAGCATCACGCGCGGCTTGCCCGCGAGCTTACGTTCCAGCCACGGCGGTGACACATCGAACCAGCGCGCGGCGTCCTTTACTTCCACCAAGGGCGTCGTCATGCGGCCACCTTATCGTTGTTGTCGTGCAGCCAACAGGCCGCGCGGGACGTCCCGGCCGCCATCAGCTCCGGACGCTCGACGCCGCAACGCGGCAGGCGCTGGCCGCAGCGCGGATTGAAGGCGCAGCCCGGCGGAATGGCGTTCAGGCGCGGCATGCTGCCGTCGATCTGCACCAGCCGTTCGGAGTGTCCTTCCAGCGATGGAATCGATCCCATCAGTCCCTTCGTGTAGGGATGGCGGGGCTTGTGGATCACGTCGGCCACCGGGCCGATCTCGGCCACGCGACCCGCGTACATCACCGCAACGCGGTCGGCGGTTTCGGCGATCACACCCATGTCGTGCGTGATCAGCATCACCGCCGTGCCGTTTTCACGGCACAGGCGCTTGAGCAGTTCGATGATCTGCGCCTGGATCGACACGTCCAGCGCGGTCGTGGGCTCGTCCGCCACCACCAGCTTGGGTTCGGCCGCCAGGGCCAGCGCAATCACCACGCGCTGGCGCATGCCGCCGGAGAACTGGTGAGGATAGTGGTCGATGCGCTCGCGCGCGGCCGGAATGCCGGTCGATGCCAGCAGCTCCACCGCCCGTTCGCGCGCCTGGGACCAGCTCAGGTCCAGGTGCGTCACGATGGTTTCCGCCAATTGCCGGCCCACCGTGTACAGCGGGTTCAACGAGGTCAGCGGGTCCTGGAACACGGCCCCGATCTCGCGGCCGCGCACGCGGCGCATCTGCTCGTCGGGCAGGTTGTCGATGCGGCGGCCCGCCAGCAGGATCTCGCCCGCGGCGATACGTCCCGGCGGTTCCAAGAGGCCAATGATGGATGCGCCGGTCAGGGACTTGCCTGCGCCGGATTCGCCCACTACGCCCAGGACTTCGCCAGCCTGGATGGAAAAGGACACGTCGTCCAGCGCGCGCAGCGTGCCGCGGCGCGTGGGGAATTCCACGCGCAGATTGCGGACTTCTAGTAATGCGCTCATGTAAACCTCAATTCAGACGCGGGTTGAGCGCATCGCGCAGCCAGTCGCCAAGCAAGTTGACCGACAGCACCAGCAGCACCAGCGCCGCACCCGGGAAGATGGTGATCCACCACTCCCCTGAAAACAGGAAGTCGTTGCCGATGCGGATCAGCGTGCCGAGCGACGGCGCGGTCGGCGGTACGCCTACGCCCAAGAACGACAGCGTGGCCTCCGTGATGATGGCCGTGGCCAGGTGCACCGTGGCCAGCACCAGCACCGGACCCAGCACATTGGGCAGCACGTGGCGGAACATGATGACCGGCGAGGCCACGCCGATCACGCGCGCCGCCTGCACGTATTCGCGGTTCTTCTCCACCAGGGTGGAGCCGCGCACCGTGCGCGCATACTGCGGCCAGCCCGCCAGCGCGATCGCGCCGATCAGCACCGGGAACGCGATCAGCTCATGCAGCTCGCGCGGCACCGCCGCCCGCGCCACGCCGTCGATCAGCAGCGCGATCAGGATGGCGGGGAACGACAGCTGCACGTCGGCGATGCGCATGATGAACGCATCGATGCGCCCGCCCGCGTAGCCCGAGATCAGCCCCAGCACGATGCCGATCAGCATCGACAGCAGCACCGAGGCCAGGCCGATCAAGAGCGACACGCGGGTGCCGTACAGGATGGCCGAGTACAGGTCGCGGCCCTGGCTGTCGGTGCCCAGCAGGTAGGTCGGCAGGCCATTGGCCTCCCAGGCGGGCGGCAGCAAGGCGTCCAGCAGTTCCACCTTGGTCAGGTCGAACGGGTTGTGCGGCGCCACCCAACCGGCCCCGAAGGAGCCGATCAGCAGGAGCGCCAGCATCACGGTGGCGATGATCGCCACGGGCGCCCGGCGCCAGGCCCAGGCAATGTCGCTGTCCCACCAGCGTTTGAGTACGGCGCGCATCAGTGAGCCCCCCCGCCGCGGGTCAGCCCGGAACGCAGGCGCGGGTCCACGACAAAATACAAAAGATCGACGATCAGGTTGATCACCACGAACACCAGCGCAATCAGGCACAGGTAGGCCGCCATGACGGGCACGTCGGCGAATTGCACCGCCTGGATGAACAACAGGCCCATGCCCGGCCACTGGAACACGGTTTCCGTGACGATGGCGAAGGCGATGATGCCGCCCAGTTGCAGGCCGGTGATGGTGATGACCGGCACCATGGTGTTCTTCAGCGCGTGGCCGAAGTGGATGGCGCGACGCTTCAGGCCGCGGGCGCGGGCAAACTTGATGTAGTCCGAACGCAGCACCTCCAGCATTTCCGAACGCACTAGGCGCAGCACCAGGGTCATCTGGAACAGCGACAAGGTGATGGACGGCAGGATGAGATGCTTCCAGCCCGTGGCGGTGAACAACCCCGATGACCACCAGCCCACGCTGACGGTGTCGCCCCGCCCGTAGCTGGGCAGCCAGCCCAGTTGCACGGAAAACACCAGGATCAGCAGGATGCCGATCAGGAAGGTGGGCAGCGACACGCCCAGCAGCGACCCGGCCAGCAGCAGCTGGGACAGCAAGCTGTTGCGCTTGAGCGCGGTGTACACGCCCAGCGGCACGCCCACCAGCAGCGCCAGCAAGGCCGCCACCATGGACAGCTCCAGCGTGGCCGGCAGGCGGGATTTCAGCAAGGAAGATACGGGTTCGCTCTGGCGCAGGGAGATGCCGAAATTGCCCTGCACGGCGTTGGCCACGAAATGGCCGAATTGGACGATGGCGGGCTCGTTCAGCCCCAGGCGCTCACGCAGTTCGATGCGTTCGGCATCGGTGGCGTCCTGTCCCAGCATGATGGTGACAGGGTCGCCGACATATTGAAAAAGCACAAAGGCCAGTAGCGCGACGGTGAGCATCACCGCTACGGCCTGCAACAGGCGACGCAGTATGAAAGCAAACATAGGCGGAAAAGGCGAAACAGCGAAAGCCCGTCGGCCTGTTCATCATGAACAGGCTGACGGGCCCCGCCGTTTGATTAGCCTGGATCAGTCAACCTTGACCCAATCGGCAACGAGGCGATTGTCGGCACGGTGGATGACCGTGACGTTCTTGCGCATGGCCCAGGGAATCACCTGGTCGTGCAGCGGGATGTGGCCGAAGTCCTTGGCGTGCCCTTGCAGCACGGTGATGATGTCGGCGTCACGCTTGGCCGGATCGGTTTCCGTCTTGATCCGGTCGATGATGGCGTCCAGTTCCTTGTTGCTGTAGTTGCCCAGGTTGTACATGCCGTCCGCGCCCTCGCCCTTGGTGCGAATCAGGTTCTGCAGCGTGTACATGGCGTCGAACGTGGGTACGCCCCAGCCGAACAGGTAGGCGCTGGTGTCGAACGACTGCACCTTGGGGAAATAGGTGGAGCGCGGCATGGCGTTCATGGTGGCCTTGACGCCGACCTTGGCCCACATGCCGACCACCGCCTGACAGATGGCTTCGTCGTTGATGTAGCGGTTGTTCGGGCAATCCAGCGTGAAGTTCAGCGTGCCGTCGTAGCCGGCTTCCTTCAGCAGGGCGCGGGACTTCTCCGGATCATAGGGCACGCGCGCCTGCAGCTGCTGGGCCCAGCCGTGCACCTGCGGCGCGATCATCGTGCCGGTGGGCGCGGACAGGCCGCGCATCACGGCGCGCTTGATGGCGTCCACGTCGATCGCGCGATACAGCGCCTCGCGCACGCGGATGTCCTGGAACGGGTTCTTGCCCTTGATGTTGGAATACTGGAGTTCCGGACGCTTCTGGTCCAGGCCCAGGTAGATGGTGCGGTATTCGTTGCCTTCCACGACCTTGGCCGACTGGCGCAGGCGATCCAGGTCCTGGGCCGCCGGATCCAGCACGAAGTCGATTTCACCCGACAGCAGCGCCGCGGTACGCGTGGCGTTCTGCTTGATCGGCGTGAACACGACTTCGGTCACGTTGCCGACCTTGCCGCCCTTGTTCCACCAGTCCTTGTTTTCCTCGAACACCGTGCGCACGTCCACTTCGCGCGACTTCAGCTTGTAGGGGCCGGTGCCGTTGGTGTTGCGCGCGGCGTAGGTCTCTTCCTTGTTGACGAAGTCCTGCGGCTTGGCGACGTTGTTCTTTTCCGACCAGGCCTTGTTCATGATGAACACGTTGGTCAGCTGGCGCAGCAGCACCGGGTTAGGCGCCGAGGTCTCGATCTCGACCGTCAGGTCGTCGATCTTGCGGGCTTCCTTGATGCCGGTGGTGTAGGCCTTGTAGTTCGAGGTGGGCGCCATGGCGCGGTGGATCGAGAACACCACGTCGTCGGCGGTGAAGGCGGCGCCGTCATGGAACTTCACGCCGGGGCGCAGCTTGAAGCGGTACAGCGTGGGCGAAACCTGCTCCCACTCCGTCGCCAGGCGCGGGTTGACCTTGAAGGACTTGTCGTAGTCCACCAGCGGTTCGTAGACGTAGCTGTTGGCGGCGATCGTCATGCCTTCGTTCTGCGAGTGCGGATCGAAGGTGAGGATGTCGCCCTGGGCGGCCCAGCGGAAGGTCTTGGCCTGCCCGATCGTGGGCACGGCAACGGCGGCGGCGATCGCGATAGCAATCAAAGTGCGGCGCATAGGTTCAACTCCTGACTGTAGTCTGAATACCGGCGCGATATTGCCTAGCCGCAGGACCTCCGTCAATTGAGGGTTTATGCGTACCGTAGACGGTTTTCACAGAGGGAGAACCAATTGGGGACACATAAGCTTGTAACAAAATAATCGAAGTAAACAGTGTTGGGCATGCGGCCCGCCCCCGCCCCCGCCTATTCCTCGTCCGGCGCCGACAATTCCAGCGGCACGTGCTCGGTCATCAGCACCTCCAGCATGTCGATCAGCATCGCGGCCTTTTCCTCGCCGAACGGGGCCAGCACGGCCTTCTGGTGCTGCAAGGCCTGCTCGCACAGCGCGGCGATCAGATTCGTGCCCTTGGTGGTGATGCAGACGCGCGTCTGCCGCCGGTCCGCCCGCACGCCCGTGCGCGCCACCAGCCCTTCGGCCTCCATGCGCTGCACCACCTTGCTCAAGGTGGGCTGCTTGGTGATCGCCAGCACCGCCAGCGTGCCTATGGTTTCACCGGGACTGCCCTCCAGGCTGGCCAGTACCCGCCACTCGGTCACCGACAGGCCGGCCGCCTTCACCTGCAGATGGAATTCCGCCGAAATGCGCTGGCTGGCCTGCGCCAGCAGATAGGCCAGATAGCCATCGACGAAGCGGCCTTTGTGCGCCGCCGCGTCCGTGTCCCGCTGCTTGTCCAACCGCATGTTGCTTTGCTCCCACGCACCGGAAACCAGGGCCGACGCCGGCCCGACGAAATGCGCATTGCACCACGCCGGCGCATGCGCGCGCCATGATGTGCCGCAATGCTGTTGCGCAGCACAGGGTATACCCGGAATCGCAACCCGTTTTTGCACCATCGCAGCGCCGGAACAGCACTGCGGCCTAGAGAACAACGAGTATATACGTCATTGTTTTAGCGTGATATTTTTTGTTTTCCATGAAATTTCATCTTTTTGTTGACAGCTAAAACGTTGACTCCTAAAGTATTTTTAAGACGAGAATTTCCTGACGTGACGATGCTGCGCAGCAGCAACCATTGAGACCCGCAGGCCGGGCCGCGAAGGAGTGCCAGAATGGCTGAAAGGTCTTTCAAAAAAGAAGTCCAGCAGTTGCGCATCGGCGCGGGCGAAGAGTTCCGCGGAGAAGGCATTCTTGCGGTCACCAAGGCCTTGCTGCAGTCCGGCGTGGGCTACGTCGCGGGCTACCAGGGTTCGCCGATCTCGCATTTGATGGACGTGCTGGCCGACGCCAACGACATCCTCCAGGAACTGGGTGTGCATTTCGAGGCCAGCGCCTCCGAGGCCACCGCGGCGGCCACGCTGGCCGCCTCGGTCATGTACCCCATCCGCGGCGCCGTCACCTGGAAGTCCACCGTGGGCACCAACGTCGCATCCGACGCGCTGGCCAACCTGGCTTCCGGCGGCGTCACCGGCGGTTCGCTGGTCATCGTGGGCGAAGACTACGGCGAAGGCTCGTCCATCATGCAGGAACGCTCGCACGCGTTCGCCATGAAGTCGCAGATCTGGCTGCTGGATCCGCGCCCCAACCTGGAAAGCATGGTCAAGGCGGTGGAAGACGGCTTCGAGCTGTCCGAGGCCAGCAAGACGCCCGTGATGCTGCAACTGCGCATCCGCGGCTGCCACGTGCACGGCCGCTTCATCGCCAAGGAAAACAAGCGCCCCGCCTTCTCGCTGGCGCAGGCGCTGGAAAGCCCGGCGCGCGACACCAGCCGCATCGTGCTGCCGCCTGCCTCCTTCCTGCACGAACAGGAAAAGATCAAGGAGCGCTGGCCCGCCGCCATCCGCTACATCAAGGAACACAAGCTCAACGAACACTTTGACGGCGACCAGGACGATATCGGACTGATCCTGCAAGGCGGCCTCTACAACGGCGTGATCCGCGCCTTGCAGCTGCTGGGCCTGGCCGACAACTTCGGCAACAGCCGCATCCCGCTGTACGTCATGAACGTGACCTACCCCGTCATCGAGGACGAGGTCATCGATTTCTGCCGCGGCAAGCGCGCCGTGCTGCTGCTGGAAGAAGGCCAGCCGGACTACATCGAACAGAACCTGCACGCCGTGCTGCGCCGCGCCGGCATCGACACCAAGCTGTCCGGCAAGGACGTGCTGCCGATGGCGGGCGAATACACCACCCAGGTCATGCGCGACGGCCTGCGCGAATTCCTCAAGCGGCAACGCCCGGAATCGCTGCAGACGCATCCCGCCGCCCTGGCCGATGCCCAGGCCGCGGAACGCCAGCTCCAGATCACCGAGGTGGCGCGGCCCAAGCCGGCGCGTCCGGCCGAGCAGCCCATCACCTTCCACAAGCACGTCGAAGGCCTGGCGGCGGTCGTGCCGCCGCGGCCCGCCGGCTTCTGTACGGGCTGTCCGGAAAGGCCTATCTTCTCGGCCCTGACCCTGGCGCAGGAAACGCTGGGCCAGCACCATATTTCCTGCGACATCGGCTGCCACCTGTTCTCGATCCTGCCGCCGTTCAACCTGGGCGCCACCACCATGGGCTACGGCCTGGGCGCCTCCAGCGCGGCGGCCTTCAACGTGCCGGCCGCCAAGCGCCCCATCTCCATCATGGGCGACGGCGGCTTCTGGCACAACGGCCTGTCCTCGGGCATCGGCAACGCGGTCTTCAACAAGTACGACGGCGTCATCGTCATCGTCGACAACTTCTACGCCTCGGCCACCGGTGGACAGGACATCCTGTCCTCGCGCGCCGAAAACCCGGACCGCTCCACCAACAATCCCATCGACCAGGCCGTGCGCGGCGTGGGCGTGAAGTGGGTGCGCACGCTGGACCGCACCTATGACGTGGCCAAGGTGCGCGCCACCATCGAAGAGGCGCTGACCACCGACGTGAAAGGCCCCAAGGTCATCATCGCGCAATCGGAATGCATGCTGAACAAGCAGCGCCGCATCAAGCCGCTGTTCAACAAGGCAGTCAAGGAAGGCAAGCGCGTGGTCAAGGAACGCTTCGGCGTGGACCCTGACGTCTGCACCGGCGACCATGCCTGCATCCGCCTGTCGGGCTGCCCGTCGCTGACGGTCAAGGACAGCGGCGACCCCTTGAAGGAAGATCCGGTGGCGCACGTGGAAAGCAGTTGCGTAGGCTGCGGCAACTGCGGCGAAGTCGCCCATGCCGCGGTGCTCTGTCCGTCCTTCTACCGCGCCGATATCGTCCACAACCCGACCGGCCGCGACCGCTTCATGGCGCGCATGCGCACCGCCGTCATCGGCTTCCTGCAACGCCGCCGCGCCGCGCGCCTGGCCCACCACGCCCTCTGAGGATTCCCGTTCCATGAACCCGGCCGCTATGCAACAAGCCAATCCGATCAAGATCGCCATCCTGGCCATGGGCGGCCAAGGCGGCGGCGTGCTGGCCGACTGGATCGTCGACATGGCCGAGCACGCCGGCTGGTGGGCCCAGACCACCTCGGTGCCAGGCGTGGCCCAGCGCACCGGCGCCACCATCTATTACCTGGAACTGCTGCCCGAAGCCGAAGTGCAACGCGCCGGCCGCCAGCCCGCGCTGGCGCTGATGCCCACCCCGGGCGACGTGGACCTTGTGGTCGCCGCCGAATTGATGGAAGGCGGGCGCGCCATCCAGCGTGGACTGGTCACGCCGGAACGCACGGTGCTGCTCACTTCGTCGCACCGCAGCTACGCGGTCAGCGAAAAATCCGCGCCCGGCAACGGCATCGCCGATCCCAACAAGGTGCTGGAAGCAGGTCGCGCCGCGGCCAAGCGTTTCCTCTGTTTCGACCTGCAAGACCTGGCCGACCGCGCCGGCAGCGTCATCAGCGCCAGCCTGTTCGGTGCGGTAGCCGGCAGCGGCGCCCTGCCGTTCTCGCGCGACGATTTCGAAGCCACGGTGCGGCGCGCCGGCCTGGGCGTGGAAGCCAGCCTGCGCGCCTTCGCGCTGGGCTACGAATCCGCCGACCAGGCGCCCGCGCAACCCGCACCCATCGACCTGGCCCGGCCGGTGCCCGCCGTGCCGGAACGCGCCGCCAGCGCCAAGGCCCAAGCCCTGCTGGACACGATCAAACGCGACTTTCCCGCCTGTGCCCAGCCCATGCTGGCCGCGGGCACGCGCCGCCAGATCGAATTCCAGGACCTGGCCTACGCCACCGAATACCTGCGCCACATGAAGGCCATCCGCGACCTGGACGCCGCCCATGGCGGCGAGGCCCGGCAATGGGCGCTGACCTGTGCCGCCGCGCGCTACGTGGCCACGGCCATGGCCTACGACGACGTGATCCGTGTCGCCGACCTGAAGACCCGCGCCACGCGTTTCGACCGCGTGCGCCAGGAAGTGGGCGCGCGCCCGGACCAGCTGGTCTACACCACCGAATTCATGCATCCGCGCCTGGAGGAGATCTGCGGCACCTTGCCCGCCGGGCTGGGCCGCTGGCTCGAAAACTCCAAGTCGTTCGGCGGCTTCGTCGAACGCCGCCTGGGCCACGGCCGCCGCATGCAGAGCGGCACGCTGGGCGGCTTCCTGATGCTGTACACGCTGGCCGGCATGCGACGCTTTCGCCGCAGCACGCTGCGCCATCAGGCCGAGGCCGCCGGCCTCGCGCAATGGCTGGACCTGATCGCCCGGCTGGTCCCGCGCGACTACGCGCTGGCCGTCGAAACCGTCAATTGCCGCCGCCTGGTCAAAGGCTATAGCGACACCCACGTGCGCGGCGGCGGCAAGTACCGCCAGCTGATCGCGGCGGCAGAGCAACTGGCCGGCCGGCCCGACGCCGCCGAAACGCTGCGCTCGCTGCGAGAAACCGCGCTGGCCAACGAGAAATGCGGCCCCATGGAACGCCAGCTGGCTGAAAAGCTGGCGGCCTGAGACAAGCAAAGATAGGGACAAACGCCGTGCAGACACTGAAACTCATCGTCCGGGAAGTCCGGCAGGAATCGCCGCTGATCCGCTCGTTCCGGCTGGCGCGCGAAGACGCCGGCCCCCTGCCTGCCTTCGGACCGGGCGCGCACCTGAAGGTGACGGTGCCGGGCCTGCGCGAGCCGCGCTGCTATTCGCTGGTGCAGTTGGCGCCGGAAGCCGGCAAGTTCGCGCAGCCCGCGGAATACCGCCTCGGCGTGCGCCTGGAGGAAACCAGCCAGGGCGGATCTCGCCACATGCATGCGCTGGCCGAGGGCGACACGCTCGATGTCGAAGGCCCGAAGAATGATTTCCCGCTGCACGAATCGCCTGCCGGCGACGAACCCGTCGTGCTGATCGCGGGCGGCATCGGCATCACGCCGGTGGCATCCATGGCCGCGGCGCTCAAGGCCGCGGGACGCGCCTTCCATCTGCATTACTGCGGCCGCAGCAAGGACCAGCTGGCCTTCCTGCCCGAACTGCAGGCCCTGGCCGGCGACGACCTGAGCCTGCACGCGGACGACGATCCGTCCTGCCGCTTCGACCTGCAGGCGCTGCTGGACGCATCCTCGCCGCGCCAGCACCTGTATGTCTGCGGCCCCAAGGGCCTGATCGACGCAGTCATCCAGGGCGCGCACGCACGCCACTGGCCCGACGCCCATATCCATTTCGAACTTTTCGCCACCGCTGCACCGCAGGCCGGCGACCAGCCCTTCGAGGTCGAGCTGCGCCAGTCGGGCCGGGTGCTGACCATCCCCGCCGACAAGACCATCATCGACGTGATGGAAGAGGAAGGCTGCGATCCGATGTACGACTGCAAGCGCGGCGAATGCGGCGTCTGCCAGGCCACCGTGCTGGAAGGCGAACCCGACCACCGCGACTACTACCTCTCGGACACCGAGAAGGCCAGCGGCAAGATCATCCAGATCTGCATCTCGCGCGCGAAATCGGCGCGCCTGGTGCTGGACCTGTAGCCCCGACGCAAGGAAGCGCCCTCATGGCCAAATACCGCGACAACCCCGACGCCATCCGCGCCCTGCTGCGCGACACCGAGGTGCACAAGGATCTGTTCATCGACCAGGAGCTGTTCGAGCTGGAGATGGAACGCCTGTACGCCAACACCTGGGGCTACGTCGGCCACGACAGCCAGGTCCCCAACCCGGGCGACTACATCACCACCACAGTGGGCAACCAGCCCGTGGTGATGGTGCGCCACAGCGACCGCTCGGTGCGGGTGCTGCACAACCGCTGCCCGCACAAGGGCACCATGGTGGCGGGTGAAGCCTGCGGCAACACCGGCAAGTTCTTCCGTTGCCCCTATCACGCCTGGACCTTCAAGACCGACGGCAGCCTGCTGTCCATCCCGCTGAAAAAGGGCTACGAGAACACCGGCCTGGAAAACTGCGAAGCCAGCCAGGGCATGGCTGCCGTGAAGGACGTGAAGAACCATCGCGGCTTCGTGTTCTGCCGCCTGAACCCCGAGGGCCAGTCCTTCGAGGATTTCTTCGGCGAATCGCTGTCCACCCTGGACAACATGGTCGACCGCTCGCCCGAGGGCCGGCTGGAAGTCGCCGGCGGCGTGCTGCGCTACATGCACCGCTGCAACTGGAAGATGCTGGTCGACAACCAGACCGACACCTGCCACCCGATGGTGGCGCATGAGTCCTCCGCAGGCACCGCCGTGAAGGTCTGGGAGCAGGCGCCGGAAGGCACTCCCAAGCCCATGGCCGTCGAGTTGTTCGCCCCCTTCATCTCGCCTTACGAGTTCTTCGAGAACATGGGCATCCGCGTATGGGAGAACGGCCACGGCCATACCGGCGTGTCGGACTCCATCCATGCCTCGTACTCGGGCATTCCGGGCTACTGGGACTCCATGGTCGCGGCCTACGGCGAGGAACGCGCCAAGCAGATCCTGGGCGACGTGCGCCACAACACCGTGTACTTCCCCAACATCATGGTCAAGGGCCCGATCCAGACGCTGCGCGTCTTCAAGCCCATCGCAGCCGACCGCACGCTGGTGGAATCCTGGACCTTCCGCCTGGTGGGCGCGCCCGACCTGCTGCTGGAACGCACACTCATGTACAACCGCCTCATCAACGCGCCGACCTCCGTGGTCGGGCACGACGACCTGGAAATGTACGAGCGCGCCCAGGACGGCCTGCAATCGCGGGCGCGGGACTGGGTCAACGTGGGCCGGCTGTACTCGCCCGACGAGGTCGGGCAGAAGAACGTCGCCACCAATGGCACCAATGAATGGCAGATGCGCAACCAGTACCGCGCATGGGGCCGCTACATGACCGGACCGGAGTCGGTATGAGCGCAAGCGACCGCGAGTTGATCGATTTTGTCTACGCCGAGGCGCGCATGCTGGACGAGCTGCGCTTCGAGGACTGGCTGAACCTGTACACCGAAGACGGCTACTACTGGATGCCGCTGGCCCATGGCCAGACCGATCCCAAGCTGCACGCCTCGCTCATGTACGAAGACAAGCTGCTGCTGCGCGTGCGCGTGGAGCGGCTGGCCGGCCAGCGCACGTTTTCGCAACAGCCCAAGAGCCGCTGCCACCACTTGCTGCAGGCGCCCACGGTGGAGCACGGCCATCCCGATGCCGCCCCCGCCGAAGGCCGCCACGTGGTACGCACCGCCTTCCATTACGTCGAGACGCGGCAGGACGCGCAGACGCTGTATGCAGGCTGGACCACCCACCACCTGGTGGAGCAGGACGGCGTCTTGCGCATCCGTCTCAAGCGCGTGGACCTCGTCAACTGCGACGCGGCCTTCGGCAATATCCAATTGTTCATGTAGGAGCGGCTTGTGAGCACCACGGTCCATCAGGCATTCCGCGACACCGCGGCCCGCTACGGCGCCCAGCCCTTCCTGTGCATCCTGCCGGAAACGGCCCAGGCCTATGGCATCGCCGCAGGCGAACTAAGCTACGCCCAGGCCGCCGAGTCCATCGAGGCCCTGCGCGCGGCCTATGCGCGCGCCGGCTACGGCCACGGCCACCGCGCCGGCCTGCTGCTGGAGAACCGCCCCGCGTTCTTCCTGCACTGGTTCGCGCTGAACGCGCTGGGCGTGTCGGTGGTGCCCATCAACCCCGATCTGCGCGCAGCGGAACTGGAATACCTGACGGGGCATTCCGAGATCGCTTTGGCCGTTGCCCTGCCGGAACGCCATGCCGACCTGCTGGCCGCGGCAGAACGCGCCGGCCGCGAACTGCGTGTGATGGGACCGGACGACACGCCGCCCGCCGCGCCCTTTGCGGCGCCGCTGGCGGGCAGCGAGCCCGATATCCTGACCGAATGCGCCCTGCTCTACACCTCCGGCACCACCGGACGACCCAAGGGCTGCATCCTGCCCAACCGCTATTTCCTGCATGCCGGCGGCTGGTACGCGCGCATCGGCGGCTTGTGCGAACTGCGCCCTGGCCAGGAACGCATGCTGACGCCGCTGCCCCTGGTCCACATGAACGCCATGGCGTACTCGGCCATGGCCATGCTCCTGACCGGCGGCTGCCTGATTCCGCTGGACCGCTTCCATCCCAAGACCTGGTGGGACAGCGTGCGCGATTCCGGCGCGACGGTGCTGCACTACCTGGGCGTCATGCCCGCCATCCTGATGAAGGCCGAACCGTCCGCACGGGATAAGCAGCCCGCCATCCGCTTCGGTTTCGGCGCGGGCGTGGACCGCAAGCTGCACCAGCCCTTTGAAGAACGCTTCGGCTTTCCGCTGCTGGAAGCCTGGGCCATGACCGAAACTGGCGCGGGCGCCGTCATCATCGCCAACCATGAGCCGCGCCACATCGGCAGCAGCTGCTTCGGCCGCGAGGAAGAAGACGTGCTGGTGCGCATCGTCGCTGATTCCGGCTTGGAAGCCGCCGCCGGCGAACCGGGCGAATTGCTGGTGCGCCACGCCGGCGATGACCCGCGCTACGGATTCTTCGCCGGCTACCTCAAGGACCAGGACGCGACCTCCCAGGCCTGGGAGGACGGCTGGTTCCATACCGGCGACATCGTGCGCCGCGACGCCGACGGCGCGCTGCGCTTCGTGGACCGCAAGAAGAACGTCATCCGCCGCAGCGGCGAGAACATCTCCGCAGTGGAAGTCGAAAGCGTGCTGCTGCAGCACCCGCTGGTGAAGGCCGTGGCGGTCGCCGCCGTGCCCGACGCCGTGCGCGGCGACGAAGTGCTGGCCTGCGTGGTGCCCGAAAGCCTGCCGGCCGAGGGCGTCGCAATGGCCGAGGCCGCCCGCAGCATCGTGCAATGGAGCCTGGAGCAGCTGGCCTATTACAAGGCCCCCGGCTACGTCGCCTTCGTCGACAGCCTGCCGCTGACCACCACCAACAAGATCCAGCGCGGCGAAATGAAAGCCCTGGCGCCCACGCTGCCCGGCACGGCCCGCTGCGTGGACACCGGCCACATGAAGAAGCGCCAGGAGCCCGCGCGATGAACCGCCTGGGCTATGACGGCGTGGTGGCGGCCCTGCCCGTCACGATTCCGTATGAACGCTATTCCACCCATGCGGCCCACTGGTGGCTGGGACGGGCGCTGGGCGCGCTGATCCGCCAGGCCGGTATCGCCAAGACCGAGGTGGACGGCCTCTGCGTGTCCAGCTTCACCCTGGCGCCCGACACCGCCGTCGGCCTGGTGCAGCACCTGGGCATGAGCCCGCGCTGGCTGGACCACATCCCCATGGGCGGCGCCAGCGGCGTGGCCGCCTTGCGCCGCGCGGCCCGCGCCGTGCAGGCCGGCGACGCCAGCATCGTGGCCTGCATCGCAGGGGACACCAACCACGTGGACTCGTTCCGCAACACGGTCAGCCAGTTCTCGCGCTTCGCGCAGGACGCGGTCTACCCCTATGGCGCAGGCGGCCCCAACGCCAGCTTCGCGCTGCTGACCGCCAACTACATGCGCGCGACCGGCGCCACCCGCGAGGACTTCGGCAAGCTTTGCGTAGCGCAGCGCGACAACGCCCTGCGCTATCCGCACGCGCTGATGAAGAAGCCGTTGACGCTCGCCCAGTACCTGGACGCCCGCGTCATCACCGACCCGATACACCTGTTCGATTGCGTGATGCCCTGCGCCGGCGCCGACGGCTTCCTGGTCATGAGCGAAGACCGGGCGCGGGCGCTGAACCTGCCCTACGCCCGCATCCTCTCCACCATCGAACGCCACAACGCCTGGATCGAGGACCCGATCCAGACCCGCGGCGGCTGGACCGTGGACTTGGACGAACTCTACGGCCAGGCCGGCGTCCAGCCCGGCGACATGGATTTCCTGCAGGCCTACGACGACTATCCCGTCATCAACCTGATGCAGATCGAAGACCTGGGCTTCTGCCCGAAGGGCGCGGCCCCCGACTTCGTGCGCAACAACAGCTTCACCGTGGACGGCAGCTTTCCCTTCAATACCAACGGCGGCCAATTGTCCGTGGGCCAGGCCGGCGCCGCCGGCGGCTATCTGGGCATGGTCGAAGCGCTGCGCCAGTTGAGCGGCACGGCCGGCGGCACGCAGGTGGCCGACGCCCGCCTCGGTATGGTGAGCGGCTTCGGCATGATCAATTACGACCGCGGGCTGTGCACGGCCGCGGCCATCCTGGGGAGCCACGCATGACCGAACCCTTGGCCAAGCCGCCCCGCAAGAACCCGATCGCCCGCACCCGCCAGCCGACGCTGCCGCCGGGCTGGCGCAGCCGCAGCGCGCTTGGGCTGACCGCCGCCGCAGCCGAGGGCCGCTTCGACCTGCAGACCTGCGCCGATTGCGGCACGGTCCAGTATCCGCCCCGCGAAGTCTGCGGCCATTGCCTGTCCGAGCATCTGCCCTGGCGGCCTGCCGATCCCAGCGGCGTGCTGCTGGTCAGCACCACCCTGCATCACAGCAACGACCTGTATTTCCGCGAACGCCTGCCCTGGCGCGTGGGCACGGTGCGCATGACTGCCGGCCCATCCGTGGTGGCGCATGTGCACCAGGACTGCGCCGACGGCGACCGCGTGCGCCTGGCGCTGAAGCTGGACCGCAGCGGCCAGGCCGTGATGATCGCCCTGCCTGAAAGGAATACGCCCAACATGGAAGACGACAAGACCCTGCGCGAAACCTCTTGCGATCCGAAGTTCCGCCGCGCGCTCGTCACCGACGGCAAGTCGGCGGTGGGCCAGGCCGTGGCGCGCGCCCTGCTGGACGCCGGCTGCCCGACCGTGTTCCTGGGCGACCCGCAAGCCTGGAAGCGCGACGCCGCCTACGAGGCCCTGGCGGCAGACCCGCGGGTGCAGGCGGTGGTGCTGGACGTGACCGATACCGATTCAGTCGAGCGCGCCGCCGCCTCCATCGGCGGCAAGGTCGAGATCCTGGTGAACACCGCCGACCTGGAACGCGAAGGCGGGCTGCTGAACCGCAAGGACGTGAACACGGCGCGCGACGCCATGGACGTGAACGTGCTGGGGCTGATGCGCCTGGCGCAGAGCTTCGGCCCGGCCCTGTGCGGACGCGCGGCGGACGGCGTGAACAGCGCCACGGCCTGGGTCAACGTGCTGTCCATCTACGCCCACATGAACCTGCCGTCGCGCGGCATGTGGTCGGCGTCCAAGGCGGCTGCGCTGTCCCTGGCGCAATGCCTGCGCGCCGAGATGCGCGGCGCGGGCGTGCGGGTGGTGAACGTGTTCCCCGGGCCGGTGGATCACGAATGGGAGCAGCGCACGCCGCCCCCGCGCGTGGCGCCTGCCGCGATCGCGGCCGCCATCGTGCGCGCGCTCAAGGACGGCATCGAGGACGTCTACGTCGGCGATGTCGCGCAGGAATTCCGCGCCCGGCTGGCGGAAAACCCCAAGGGACTGGAACGGGAGCTGGGAGCCTGACGGCCCGCCGCCCCGACAACGTACGAACCTAGAGGAACAGCACATGAGCCAAAACATTCTTGCCCAATTCATGGCCGAACTGATGTCCGGCCGCATCCGCGTGGTGGACCTGACCGAAACGCTGACGCCGGAATTCCCGACCATCGTGCTGCCGCCGGAATTCGGCCAGGCCTGGCCGTTCCGCATCGAGGAGATCTCGCGCTACGACGAGCGCGGCCCCGCCTGGTACTGGAACAACTTCTCGTGCTCCGAACACACCGGCACCCACTTTGACGCGCCGGCCCACTGGGTCACGGGCAAGGACCAGCCGGACAACACCGTCGACACCATTCCGGTGGAAGCCTTCATCGCCAGCGCCTGCGTCATCGACTGCTCGGCCGAGTCGCGCGACAACCCCGATTTCCTGCTGACCATCGACTTCGTGAAGAAATGGGAAGAGCAGCATGGCCGCATTCCCGCGCGTTCCTGGGTGCTGATGCGCACCGACTGGTCCAAGCGCGCCAAGCCCGCCGATTACCTGAACCAGCAGGAAGACGGGGCGCACTCGCCCGGCCCGGACGCTGAAGTGGTGCCCTGGCTGATCAAGGAACGCGACGTGCACGGTTTCGGCACCGAGTCGGTCGGCACCGACGCGGGCCAGGCGCAGCACCTGGATCCCCCCTATCCTTGCCACTACTACATGCATGGCAACAACCGCTACGGCCTGCAATGCATGACCAACCTGGACCAGCTGCCGCCCACCGGCGCGGTGATCTTCTCGGCGCCGCTCAAGATCCGCAGCGGCTCGGGCAGCCCGCTGCGCGTGCTGGCGCTGGCGCCCAAGGCCTGAGCAGGCCGCCCCAGAGCCGGCCTCACGACAACGACAACAGGGGGATACCCATGACGCACACCAACGTCGCCATCGTCACCGGCGGCAGCGCCGGCATCGGCGCCGAAATCTGCCGCAGCATGCTGGACGCGGGCTACGAAGTGATTTCCATGGCGCGCCGTGCCGCCGACTTCAGCCACCCGCGCCTGCACAACGTGCAGGTGGACCTGCTGGACGCCGAGGCCACCGCGCAAGCGGGCGCCGAAGCCGCTGCCAGGTTCCCCATCAGCCACGTCATTCACAACGCCGGCGTCATCTGGCCCAACCTGCTGCCGCAGGTCACGCAGGAAGAACTGCACGGCCTGACCCAGATCCACCTGGGCGCGGCCATCAGCCTGGTGCAGGCCGCCCTGCCCGGCATGCAGGAGCGCAAGTTCGGCCGCATCGTGATGATGTCCTCGCGCGGCGCACTGGGCCTGCCGACCCGCACTGCCTATTCGGCCACCAAGGCCGGCATGGTGGGCATGGCGCGCACCTGGTCGCTGGAGCTGGCGCCTTATGGCATCACGGTCAACGTGGTGGCTCCCGGTCCGATCCAGACCGACATGTTCTACGAGGTGATCGAGCCCGGCAGCGAGCGCGAAAAGCAGCTGGCGGCCGGCATACCGGTCAAGCGTCTGGGGCGTTCCGACGACGTGGCGCGCGCCGTCATGTTCTTCTCGGATCCCGCCAACAGCTTCGTCACCGGCCAGACGCTGTTCGTCTGCGGCGGCGCCAGCGTCAGCTCCATCACCATCTGAACACGCGTCGCGCGAGCCCGCTTCGGGTTTTGACGGATAGGTAAGCACTGCGGACCAGGTCTACAGTGCGAGCCTGCGCACAGAAAGTTTAAGCAACAAGTATTAAAGCAAACCAAGCAAGCACAGAAGTACCCGTTTTCTCCGTTTTCCAGCCGCACCCCCACCCTGCTCCCTATCCGGAGGTTTTGCCATGCTGTCGAAGAAACTCCCCCTGGCCGCTGCCGCCGCGGTAGCCGCGCTGTTCGCCCTGCCCGCCCTGGCCCAAGTCAAGGTCGGCGTCGTCACTTCATCCACCGGCCCGACGGCCCTGGTGGGGATTCCCCAGAAGAACACCGTGCCGCTGCTGCCGAAGAAAATCGGCGACCTGACCGTGGAATACATCTCGCTGGATGACGCCAGCGATTCCACCAACTCGGTGACGGCCTTCAAGAAGCTGATCTCGGAGCAGAACGTGGACGCGCTGATCGGCCCGTCGGGCTCGCCCAACGCCATGGGCGTGATCCAGTTCGCGGCGGAAGCCGGCGTGCCGATGCTGGCGCCCGTGGGCACCGCCGCCGTCGTGCTGCCCATGAACGACCAGAAGAAGTGGGTCTTCAAGACCACGCAGAACGACGACATCATTGCGCGCGCGCTGGTCGACCACATGGCCAAGACCGGCATCAAGACTGTCGGCTTCATCGGCCTGAACGATCCCTACGGCGAGAACTGGTACAAGGTCTTCTCGGGCATGGCCGCCGAAAAGGGCATCAAGATCGCCGCCAACGAACGCTACCTGCGCTTTGACAGCTCGGTCACGGGCCAGGCGCTGAAGATCCTGGCCGCCAAGCCGGACGCCGTGCTGGTGGCCGCCCCCGGCGCCGCCAGCGTGCTGCCCCAGACCACCCTGTTCGACCAGGGCTACAAGGGCAAGTTCTACCAGACCCACGGCGCGGCCCTGCCCGACTTCCTGAAGCTGGGCGGCAAGAAGGTCGAAGGCACGGTGCTGGCCGCCAGCCTGATGCTGGTGCTGCCGGAAATGCCGGACAGCAACCCGTCCAAGAAGGTCGCTTCGGACTACATCGCCGCCTACGAAAAACTCAACGGCTCCAAGCCCGCCACCTTCGGCGCCAACGTCTATGACGCCGGCCTGCTGCTGGAGAAGGCCGTGCCGCTGGCGGAAAAGGCCGGCAAGCCGGGCACCAAGGAGTTCCGCAACGCGCTGCGCGATGCGCTGGAACAGACCAAGGAGCTGGTTGGCACGCAAGGCGTCTACAACATGACGGCCGCCGACCACAGCGGCTTTGACGACCGCGGCCGCGAGCTCATCACCGTCAAGGACGGCGCCTGGACATTGGTGAAATAGTCCCCCCCCGAAGCGCTGCGCGCTTCCCCCCCAGGGGGGCATGCCTGCGGACCGGCAGAGCCCGGCTCCGCAAGGTGGACTCCCCCCGAAGCGCTCCGCGCTTCCCCCCAGGGGGCATGCCTGCGGACCGGCAAAGCCGGCTCCGCGGCATCCCGAGGATGCGCAGAGTTTGCTCCGTGGGCGCGCGGATGGGGAATGAGGTGCCTGGCGTGCTTGTCTGTCTTACCCGGAATTTCGCATGAATGCTCAGATTGCCCTGATACTCGGGCAGGACGGCATCACCAACGGCGCCATCTATGCGCTGCTGGCCTTGTCCATCCTGCTGGTCTTTACCGTCACCCGCGTGCTGTTCATCCCGCAAGGCGAGTTCGTCGCGTTCGGCGCGCTCACCATGGCCGCGTTGCAGGCCGGCAAGCCGGTGCTGCTGGTGTGGCTGCTGTTTGCCTTCGCGCTGGCCGAGGTCGGCGCCGATCTGCTGGCGCGGCGCAAGCGCCCCGGGCGCAACCGCGGCGTCTGGCGCATGGCGGTCAAGGTGGCCTATCCGCTGGTGCTGGCCGCGCTGTTCTACAACCTGCCGCTGGCCCAGCTGCCGATGGCGGCGCAGGCGCTGCTGACGCTGCTGCTGCTGGTGCCGATGGGACCGCAGCTGTACCGCTTGTTCTACCAGCCCATCGCGTCGGCCTCGACGCTGGTGCTGCTGATCGTCTCCATTGCCGTGCACCTGGCGCTGGTGGGCCTGGGGCTGCTGGCCTTCGGCGCGGAAGGCGCGCGCACGGCGCCCTTCAGCGACGCCAGCCTGGCGCTGGGGCCGTTGAACGTCAACAGCCAGGCGCTGTGGGTGGTGGCGGTGTCGGCCTTGCTCATCGTCGTGCTCTACCAGTTCTTTGAACGCTCGATGTACGGCAAGGCCCTGCGCGCAGCCGCCTTCAACCGGCTGGGAGCGCGGCTGATGGGCATTTCGCCGATCTTCGCCGGCAAGGCCACGTTCTTCCTGGCCGCGCTGATCGGCACGGTGTCGGGCATCCTGATTGCGCCCATCACCACCATGTACTTCGACTCCGGCTTCATGGTCAGCCTGAAGGGCTTCGTGGGCGCCATCATCGGCGGCCTGGTGAGCTATCCGCTGGCCGCGGCCGGCGCCATCCTGGTCGGCCTGATCGAAGCCTTCTCCTCGTTCTGGGCCAGCGCCTACAAAGAAATCATTGTGTTCACGCTGATCATCCCCGTGCTGCTCTGGCGTTCACTGAAAAGCCATCACGTCGAGGAAGAAGACGAATGAACCCGCGCCACATCCTCTTCGCATTCCTGGCGCTGCTGGCCCTGGCGCCGCTGGCGCTGCCGCCGTTCTACGTCACCTTGCTGAACTACATCGGCCTGTACGCCATGGTGGCGCTGGGCCTGGTGCTGCTGACCGGCGTCGGCGGACTGACGAGTTTCGGGCAGGCCGCGTTCGTGGGCGTGGGCGCCTACACCACGGCGTTGCTGACCACCCGCTCGGACACGCTGCCGTCCTGGCTGGCATGGCTGGGCGCATCGCCCTGGCTGACCCTGCTGGCGGGGCTGTTGCTCACGCTGGTCATCGCTTACCTGCTGGGCGCGATCACGCTGAAGCTGTCGGGGCATTTCCTGCCACTGGGCACCATCGCCTGGGGCCTGTCGCTGTACTTCGTCTTCGGCTCGGTGGAGGGCCTGGGCGGCCACACCGGCATCCCGGACATTCCCGCCATCAATCTGTTCGGCTGGACGCTGAACCAGGGCGACAACATCTACTACCTGATCTGGGCCTTCCTGCTGGTGGCCGTATGGTCCACGCAGAACCTGCTGGATTCGCGCGAGGGCCGCGCCATCCGGGCGCTCAAGGGCGGCCGCGTGATGGCCGAATCGATGGGCGTGGATACCGCGCGCTCGCGCATGGTGATCTTCATCATCGCCGCGCTGCAGGCCTGCGCCTCGGGCTGGCTGTACGCGCACATGCAGCGCTTCGTGAACCCCAACCCCTTCGGCCTGCAGATGGGCATCGAGTACCTGTTCATGACCGTCATCGGCGGCGCGGGACAGGTCTGGGGCGCGCTGGTCGGCGCGGGCGTCTTCACCGTGCTCAAGCAATGGCTGCAGGACTGGATGCCCAAACTGCTGGGCCAGACCGGCAACTTCGAGGTGATCGTATTCGGCTTCGGCATGGTGCTGCTGCTGCACCGCGCCCGCAGCGGCCTGTGGCCGGTGCTGACGCGCTGCGTGCCGGTGAAGAAGCAACAGCGCAAGCTGGACATGAACGCCGAGCCGCTGCCGCGCAAGCCCATGCCGCCGCGCGGCGAGGTGGTGCTCAAGGCCGTGGACGTGACCCGCAAGTTCGGCGGCCTGGTCGCCAACAACGCCATGAACCTGGAAATCCGCGCCGGCGAAATCCTGGCGCTGATCGGGCCCAACGGCGCGGGCAAGAGCACCATGTTCAACCAGATCTCGGGCGTGGACACGCCGACTTCCGGCACGGTGACGCTGCTGGGCCATTCCGTGGCCGGCGTCGGCGCGCGCCGCATCGCGCGGCTGGGCCTGTCGCGCACCTTCCAGCACGTGCGCCTGCTGGGCCGCATGAGCGTGCTGGAGAACGTGGCCATCGGCGCCCATCTGCGCGGCCATCGCGGCGTGCTGCCTGCCGCCTGGCGGCTGGACCGCGCCGAGGAAGCGCGCCTGCTGGCCGAAGCCGCCCGCCAGGTCGAGCGCGTGGGCCTGGGCAAGCATCTGCACGACGAGGCTGGCTCGCTGGCCCTGGGACAGCAGCGCATCCTGGAAATCGCCCGCGCGCTGGCGTCCGACCCCTGCATCCTGCTGCTGGACGAGCCCGCCGCCGGCCTGCGCTACCAGGAAAAATGCGAGCTGGCCGAATTGCTGAAGAAGCTGCGCGCCGAAGGCATGGCCATCCTGCTGGTGGAGCACGACATGGACTTCGTGATGGGCTTGGTGGACCGCGTGGTGGTCATGGACTTCGGCGAAAAGATCGCCGAAGGCCTCCCCGCCGAGATCCAGAACAACCCCGCGGTGCTTGAAGCCTATCTGGGCGGAGTGGAATGATGAGCGCGAAACTGCTGGAAGTGCGCGACCTGCGCGTGGCCTACGACAAGGTCGAGGCCGTCTCGGGCGTCAGCCTGGAAGTAGGCGAAGGCCAGATCGTGACCGTAATCGGCCCCAACGGCGCCGGCAAGACCACCCTGCTGTCTGCCATCATGGGCGTGCTGCCGTCCAGCGGCCGGATCGTCTTTGGCGGCAAGGTCCAGGAGCATGCCGAGATCGAGGAAATGGTGGCGGCCGGCATGAACCTGGTGCCTGAGAAGCGCGAGCTGTTCGCCGAGATGACGGTGGAAGACAATCTGATGCTGGGCGCGTTCCACCGCTTCCGCAGCGGCCTGCGCGACCAGGACCAGACGTTGGCCGAGGTCTATGAACTGTTTCCGCGCTTGAAGGAGCGCCGCGCCCAGCTGTCCGGCACGCTATCCGGCGGCGAACGCCAGATGCTGGCGGTGGGCCGCGCGCTGATGGCCAAGCCCAAGCTCCTGATGCTGGACGAGCCCAGCCTGGGCCTGGCGCCGCGCATCGTGCGCGAAGTGTTCCGCATCGTCACGCGCTTGCGCGAGATGGGCGTGTCCATCCTGCTGATCGAACAGAACGCCCGCGCCGCGCTGCAGGTGGCGGACTATGCCTATGTGCTGGAAACAGGCGCCGTCACGCTGGAAGGCCCGGCCGCCCAGGTGGCGGAAGACCCGCGCGTGGTCGAGGTGTATCTGGGACTGGGGCACGGAGCCCCTGCCTCAACGCCCGCCTGAAACGCCGGCAGAAGCCTGCCAAGGGCCTGCCAGCTTGGCAGGCTTCAGGCCACGCCGCGGCGTCTGTCGCGGCGGTACATGGCATAGCCCAGCGGCCACAGGGCCGCGACCATGAACTTCGCCATGGGATTGGTCAGCTTGTAGGCTTGCACCGCCGTCGGCACGCCGGAATGCTTCAGATGCAGCCGAAAGCGCGTGTAGCGGATCGCGGCCATGATGAATTCGCGCGGCCGGTAGCGGAAGAATTCCAGGTGATGCTGCAACACGTCCCAGGCCAGCAGGTACAGGCCTTGGGCATTGTTGCCCACGGAAACCGCGCCCTGGCTCAGGCCGCCGGGCGTGTCGTGGTAAGTCCGCACCACGCGGTTGATGAAGCGGCTGAGATACCCCGCCCGCGCAATCGCCCACCACACCAGGCTTTCGGGCACAAAGCCCGCGACATCCTCGGGGAAGGGGTACTTCCTGAGAATGTCGGTGCGCATACAGCCGAATTTCTCGCCTTTGATGCGATAGCGGAAATAGACATCCACCGCCGTGCTGTCGAACACGTCCTGCGGATAGCGGTCGCCGACGATGCTGCCATCGGGACGCGCACACAGGCCCGTTACGGCCACGTAGGATTCGCGCCGCGCCGGCGGAATGCTGTCCCAGGCCTCCTTGAATGTGGCCAGGGCATCGGGCGGCATTTCGTCGTCGCTGTCCAGCGCGACGATGAGTTCGCCGCGCGCCTCGCGCACGCCACGGTTGAAGGCGGTTTTCTTGTGGCGGTTGTTCTGCCAGAAATAACGGATGGGAAAATCGGCGCGCGCCTGCCAGTCCAGGATCGATTCGTGGGTGTTGTCGGTGGAACCGTCGTCCACCACGACCCATTCGAAATCCCGGAAAGTCTGCCGGGAAAGGGATTCATATACCCGGTGCAGCGTGCCCGCCCGATTGTAGGTGGGCGTTAAAACAGTGAATAAAGTTGGTGTGTCGGTCATGCCCACTGAGCCCCTTTGCGATGCGTCGAGCAAGCGCTGCGGTCTTGGTTTTGGTGTTTTCGCCTGAAGTTTAGGGGATATGCTCGCGCGTACCGGCCCCGTCGGCCTCAAATTTGCAATCAAATCTGACAAAAACTGCAATTCGCGGGACTTCGCGAAGCCGTAGTTGCCTTGGGACGCACTCCGTAGTGGCGTACACTCGGGCGGCCAAAACCGGAATGCCTATGGAAGCTTCGACCGTCCAGCTCAATGACATCGCCTTGTTCGTGGAGGTTGCCAAGCGCAAGAGCTTCAGCCTGGCGGCGCGCGCGCTGAACATGCCGACCTCGACTTTATCGCGCCGCATCAACGAGTTGGAGCGCGCCATCGGCCTGCGGTTGATCAACCGCAACACGCGCCGCCTCGACCTCACCGAAGCCGGCGCGGCCTATATGCGGCGCTGCCAGGGCCTGATCGACGAAGCCAGGTTGGCGCACGAGCAGCTGCAATCCCTGTCCGGCGGCCCGTCCGGCAACCTCCGGGTATCCATGCCCTACAGCCTGGCGATCTGGCTGTTGCCAGAAACCATCAATGATTTCACCGACCGCTATCCGGAAGTGGAATGCGAGTTCGACCTGAGCATGATGACGGCCTCCGACGCGCAAGGCACGCCGTTCGACATCGTGCTGCGCTTTGGCAGCAATGCGGATTACCCGCTGGCGTCGGCCAGCGCCGCCGATCTGAATGGCAACCGGGGCATGCACAGCGGGGCGGTCGTGCAGGAGCTGGTCTCCCTGAACAACTACCTGTATGCCTCCGACCGCTACCTGGAACGCTACGGCGAGCCCAAGACGCCGGCGGATCTCACCCAGCACCAGTGCCTGCGCACCACCATCGACGAGGCGCATTCGCACTGGACGCTGCGCCGCGGCGCGGTCAGCGAACGCGTGCCGGTCAGCGGCCACCTGGCGGCCAACAACATGAGCATCGCGGGCACCCTGGCGGGCCTGGATCTGGCGATCACGCGCATGCCGCATTGCCTGGCGCTGGAGCCCATCATCAAGCGCAATTCGCTCAAGCGGGTGCTGCCAGGCTGGTCGGTGGATCCGATCTCGATCTACGTGGTGTATCCGTCCAGCATCCAGCCGGCCAAGACCCGGGCCTTCATGGACTTCATCCGGCCCAAGCTCGGTCCGCCCCAGGACAAGAAATAGGCTGGTCCCCGCAGGACAAAAAAAAACCGCTCGGCGCACCGAGCGGTTTTTTTGATCTGGCCGAGCCTGGGCTGCGGCCGGACGCGTCACTTAGACGCGCTTGATCTTTTCCAGCATCTTGAAAACGCCCTTGGGCGACGTGACGAACAAGCGCTTGAAAGCCTTGCCCAGGCAACGACGTTCCAGGGTGTTGCGACGCACGCGTTTGCGTTCAGCCATGTTGATTCTCCTGTTGAATTTGCGGAAATGTTGCCCGCACAACCGGAAACTGGGCTGGCGGAAAATTCGGGTAACTTGGCATTTTAGCCTGAAATGCCCTGACGGCGCCAGCGACGCAAAAATGCGGCGTTTCCGCCACGTTCGCGCCTGAAGCACTCAAATGCGGGACGGAACGCCGCCCAGTCAGCCTGAATAGGCGCCCGCACCCGTCCAGGCCCCCTCTGCAATCAGCCGGCCAAGCTCTTCAGCCGTTCCAGCACCTGTTCCTTGCGCGGCAGCGGATCCACCGCGCCATAGCCCAGCGTGGACAAGGCCGCCGCGGCATTGGCGTAACGCACGGCGTCTTCCCAGGAGTCTCCCAGGCAACGGCGCGCCAACAGGCTGCCGGCGAAGCAGTCGCCCGCGCCGGTCGCGTCCACCGCATCCACGCGCAAGGCGGCCACGGGTACGCGGCGCTGGCCGTCGTCAATGATGGAGCCGTCCTTGCCCAGCTTCAGCACCACCACGCCGGTGGCGCCGGCATCGCGGATCCAGTCCAGCGTGCGTTCCGGATCGTCGTTGCCAGTGAGATGCTGCATATCGTCCATGCTGGGCAGGAACAGGTCGGCCGTGCGCATGGTTTCGCGCAGCACGGCGCGGGCGCGGTCCACCGGCCACAGGCGCAGCCGCAAGTTCGAATCCAGGCTGACCTGGACGCCGGCCGCGTGCGCGCGCTCGATGGCGGCGAACACGGTGTCGCAGGCGCTGGTGCTGATCGCCAGGCTGATGCCCGACACGTGCAGGTAGCGGGCGCGTTCGATCAGGCCCGAGTCCAGGCTGGCCGGCGTCATCAGGCTGGCGGCCGAGCCGCGGCGCAGGTAGCTGAAGGCATGGCCGTCGGGACCGTGCTGAACGAAGTACAAGCCGGTGTGGGCCTGCTCATCCACCTGCACGCCTGACGTATCCACGCCTTCGGCGCGCCACAAGTCCAGGAACTGCTGGCCAAAGGCGTCGTTGCCGACACGCGTCAGATAGGCGCAGCTTGCGCCCTGCCGCGCGGCTGCGATGACGGCGTTGGAGGTGTCGCCGCCAAAGCCCTGCAGATACTGGCGCTGGTCCTGATGCGTCTGGTTCAGTTCGACCAGCGGCTCGCCCAACGCGACGATATCGAAATCAGCCATGGGCGGCCTCCCGGGTGCGAACGATCTGCGCCACCAGCGCGGCGGTGTCGCGGGCAGCGAAGGCCGCCTTGTCATAGAGGTTGCTGCCGATGCCGACGATGGCGGCGCCGGCGGCGAAGTACGAGCCCATGTTGTCCTGGGTGACGCCGCCCGTGGGGCAGAAAATGGTATCCGGATACACCGACTTGAGCGCGGCCAGGTGCTTGGGGCCGCCGGTGTCTGCGGGGAATATCTTCACCACGTCCACGCCCGCGCGGCGCGCCGCCAGCACTTCGGTGGGGGTAAAGGCGCCCAGCAGGCAGAGCGCGTCGGCCGCATGCGCCAGGTCGACGATGTCGGTGGCCAGCGCCGGCGACACGAGGAAGTCCGCGCCCGCGACCAAGGCCTCGCGCGCCTGGTGCTCGTCCAGCACCGTGCCCACGCCCAGCAGCAGCGCGCTGCCGTGCTTGTCGCGCAGCGCCCGCAGCAGGTCGGTGACGCCGGGGATGGTCCAGGTCAGTTCCAGCGTGGTGCAGCCGGCGGCCACCGCGACTTCGGCCGCATAGGCGGCGGTGGCGGCGTCCGTGTAGCGCAGCACGGGGACGACCCGGGAGGCCAGGAGGGTGGAGAGCTTGGAGGCAAGAGGGGCAGCGGTTGCGGTCATGGCATTCCTTGGGGGCAGACGGTCAGGCGCCGCCGGGCGATACCGGCAGGACGGCGAGTTTGGCTGCGGCGGCATCGCGCAGCCGCAGCAAGGGTTCGATATAGGCGGCTTGCGGGTCTTCGCGCCGCCGGAACAGCAGGGTACTGACGCTGACGCCCGCGACGGGCCGTCCGGCCGCGTCGCACAAGGCTACGCCGTAGCAGACGATGCCAGCTTCGTTTTCCTCGTCGTCCGTGGCGTAGCCGCGGGTGGCGACCGCGTCCAGCACGGCGCGCAGTTCGGGCAGGCTGGTCACGGTGCCGGGCATGCGGGCAGTCAGCGGCAATTCGCGCAAGAGGCGTTCCCGCGAGGCTGGATCCAGCGCCGCCAGGTAAGCCTTGCCGACCGCGCTGGAATGCAGCGCCACGCTGGCCCCGACGCGCGAGGCCATGCGCACCGGACCGGGGCTTTCCAGCTTGTCGATATAGGTCATCTCGTGTCCGGCAGGCACGGCCAGGTGCACGGTTTCGCCGGTTTCATCGCGCAAGGCCTGCAGGTCGGGCGCCAGCGCCGCGCGCAGGTCGAACTGCGACCAGGCCCGGCTGGCCAGCGACATCAGGCGCGGCCCCAGGCGGTAGGCGCCGCCGGTTTCGGCCACCATGCCTTGTTCGGCCAGCGCCGCGACGATGCGGTAGACGGTGGGCCGGGGATAGCCGCAGCTGCGCGCCAACGACGCGGCCGTGGGCGGCTGGGGCGCATCCGCCACCGCCTGCAGCACCGTCATGAATTTGGCGAACGCCGCGGCGCCCGGGACCTTGGTTTCCAGCAAGTTTGTCTCCAGCTAATGGCCATATGCCTTTAGCAGTGAATCTGCAGAACGTGCAACGCCGACAGCGCGAATTTCAGACGAATCTGCGATACTGTTTATTTGTACAGCTAGTGAGTTCTTGTTTTGTCCATATATTGGACTCATGACTCACAATATAGTCAATTATTCCATATCGCCGCGCTCGGAACCAGCGATGGGTTGTCGCTCGGGCAGGCCTCTCCCCTCAGGCTACGATACCGTCCATGAGCTCCCAAATTCGCATCGTTGGCGCCCGCCAGAACAATCTCAAGAACCTGGACCTGACCATCGCCACCGGCGAACTCGTCGTCGTGACCGGCGTGTCGGGGTCCGGCAAAAGTTCGCTGGCCTTTGACACCCTGTACGCCGAGGGGCAGCGGCGTTATGTGGAAACTTTCTCGCCCTATGCGCGCCAGTTCCTGGACCGCATGGACAAGCCGCAGGTGGACCGCATCGAAGGCATCCTGCCCGCCATCGCCATCGACCAGACCAATCCGGTGCGCAGCTCGCGCAGCACGGTCGGCACGATGACGGAACTGAACGACCACCTGAAGCTGTTGTTCGCGCGCGGCGCCAAACTGTATTGCCGCGGGTGCGGCAAGGTGGTGCGGCGCGACACGCCGGATTCCGTGTACCACTCGCTGGCCGAACGCGCCGCCGCCGCCGGCGATCCGCGGCTGGTGGTGACTTTTCCCATTGCCGTTCCCGCCAACTTCACCGAAGAGGAAGTGCGCGGCTTCCTGGAGCAGCAGGGCTACACCCGCGTACACGCCGAGGAAAACGCCGCGCCGCGCGCAGCCGCCCCGGCCAAGGGCGCCAAGAAGGCCAAGGCCGCAAAAGGCAGCACTGAATCACGCCGCATCCTGCACGTGGTGCAGGACCGCTTCCGCTTCGCCGGCACCGAACGCGAACGCGTCATGGAAGCGCTGGACACGGCGCTGCGCATGGGCGCCGGCCACCTGGCCGTGTACGTCATGGACGCCGAAGGCGGCAACGCCCACATCTGGAAGTACAGCGACCGCCTGCATTGCGCCGACTGCGACATCGAATACACCGATCCCCTGCCCAGCAGCTTCTCGTTCAACTCGCCCCTGGGCGCATGCGAGGCCTGCCGCGGCTTCGGCCGCGTGATCGGCATCGATTTCGGCCTGGTCATTCCGGACGAAAACAAGACCCTGCTGGAAGGCGCCATCAAGCCCTGGACCACGCCGTCGTACAAGGAATGCCAGGACGAACTTCAGAAATACGCGCCCAAGGCCGGCGTGCCGCTGGGCGTGCCCTGGAAAAAGATGAGCGAAGAGCACAAGCGCTGGGTGCTCTATGGCACTCCCGACTGGAAGGGCGGCAACGACGCCTGGAAGCACCAGTGGTACGGCGTGCAGCGCTTCTTCGACTGGCTGGAAACCAAGGCCTACAAGATGCACGTGCGCGTGCTGCTGTCCAAGTACCGCAGCTACACGCCCTGCCCCACCTGCAATGGCGCGCGCCTCAAGCCCGACGCGCTGCTCTGGCGCCTGGGCACCAAGGAAGAAGCCGACACCGTGCTGCCGCCGGAAGACGGCCGCTACAAGCGCTTCATGCCGGTGAGCGCCAACTGGAGCCGCGAGCAGCTCGACAACCTGGGCGGCCTGTCCATCCATGACGTGATGCTGCTGCCCATCGAACGGGTGCGGACCTTCTTCGACACGCTGTCGTTCTCAGGCGCGCTGGACGCCGCCACCGACTTGCTCATGACCGAGGTGCGCGCGCGCCTCAAGTTCCTGTGCGACGTGGGCCTGGGCTACCTGACGCTGGACCGCCAGAGCCGAACGCTTTCTGGCGGCGAAGTGCAGCGCATCAACCTGACCACGGCGCTAGGCACCTCGCTGGTAAACACCCTGTTCGTGCTGGACGAACCCTCCATCGGCCTGCACCCGCGCGACATGCACCGCGTCGTCGAAGTCATGCACCGGCTACGCAACGCCGGCAACACGCTGGTGGTGGTGGAGCACGATCCGCAGGTCATGGTCGCCGCGGACCGCATCATCGACATCGGCCCCGGCCCCGGCGAACGCGGCGGCCAGATCGTCTTCGACGGCACGCCGGCCCAGCTGCGCTCGGCGCGCACGCTGACGGGCGACTACCTGGGCGGCCGCCAGCGCGTGGAAGCGCCGCGCCCCATGCCGGTGGCGGCGAACACGCCGCGCCTGCTGCTGGAAGGCGTCAGCGCGCACAACCTGAAAGACGTTTCCGTCGAGCTGCCGCTGGGCCGCCTGGTCTGCGTGACCGGCGTGTCCGGCTCGGGCAAGTCCACGCTGGTGCAGGACGTGCTCTACCCCGCCCTGCTCAAGCAGAAGGGCAAGCCATCGGAAGCGCCGGGCGCCTTCGAGCGCCTGCTGGGCGCCGAACAGATCGCCGATGTGGTCATGGTGGACCAGACCCCTATCGGCAAGACCGCGCGCTCCAACCCGGCCAGCTACGTGGGCGCGTTCGACGCGATCCGCAAGCTGTTCGCCCAGGCACCGCTGGCGCGCGAGCGCGCCTACACGGCCGGCACGTTCAGCTTCAACGGCGGCGACGGCCGCTGCCCCACCTGCGGCGGCACCGGCTTCGAACACGTGGAAATGCAGTTCCTGTCGGACGTGTACCTGCGCTGCCCGGACTGCGACGGCAAGCGTTTCCGCCCGGAAGTGCTGGAAGTGCGCGTCGAGCATCTGGGCAAGAGCGCGTCCATCGATGAAGTGCTGGAGATGACGGTCAGCGAGGCGCTGGACTTCTTCAAGGGCCTGCGCGACGTGCAGACGGGCCTGGCGCCGCTGGCCGACGTGGGCCTGGAATACGTGCGGCTGGGCCAGCCCGTGCCCACCCTGTCGGGCGGCGAGGCTCAGCGCCTGAAGCTGGCCGGCCACCTGGCCGAAGCCGCGCGCAGCGGCATCTCCACCGCCAAGGTCGCCAAGAAGGGCAGCCTGTTCCTGTTCGACGAGCCCACCACCGGCCTGCACTTCGACGATGTGGCGCGACTGATGCGCGCGTTCCGCAAGTTGCTGGCCGCCGGCCACACGCTGCTGGTGATCGAGCACAACCTGGACGTGATCCGCGCGGCGGACTGGCTGATTGACCTGGGCCCCGAAGGCGGCGACGCCGGCGGCCTGGTCATCGGCACCGGCACGCCACAGGACCTGATGGACAACCCCAAGTCGCATACGGGCGCCGCCCTGCGCGACTACGAAGTCAGCATCCTGCCGGCCGACGTGGTGGTAAGCACCGACGCCGACGCGCAGGAAGTCGAGCAGGCCGGCCTGACGGCCCGCATCGCCGAGCCCGGCGAAACCTACAACGCGGACGTCGGCCGCCCATTGCAGTCCCTGATGCGCGAGCGCCGCCAGGCCAATATGGCGATCGAAATCCGCAATGCGCGCGAACACAACCTGAAGAACGTAAGCGTGGAAATCCCGCGCGACAAGTTCACCGTCATCACCGGCGTGTCCGGTTCGGGCAAGTCCACGCTGGCCTTCGACATCCTGTTCAACGAAGGGCAGCGCCGCTACCTGGAATCGCTCAACGCCTACGCCCGCGCCATCGTGCAGCCGGCCGGCAAGCCGGACGTGGACGCCATCTTCGGCATTCCGCCCACGGTCGCCATCGAGCAGCGCACCAGCCGCGGCGGACGCAAGTCCACCGTGGCAACGATGACTGAAATCCATCACTTCCTGCGCCTCTTGTACGTCAAGCTGGGCACGCAATACTGCCCGGATTGCAACGTGGCGGTGGAGCCGCAGAACACCGACCAGATCGTGGCGCGGCTGCTGCGCGAGCACAAGGGCGTGCACATCGGCCTGCTGGCGCCGCTGGTCACGGCCCGCAAGGGTTACTACACGGACCTGGCCAAATGGGCCGGATCCAAGGGGCACTCGCACCTGCGCGTGGACGGCGAGTTCATTCCCGTGGCCCCGTGGCCACGCCTGGACCGCTACAAGGAACACACCATCGAACTGCCGATCGCGGACGTGGTCGTGGATCCGGCCAACGAGGCCGAGCTGCGCGCGGCGGTCAAGAACGCGCTGGAAAACGGCCAGGGCGTGATGTCCGTGGTCTGGCCTGTGAACAAGCTGCACGAGGCGCTGGACAGCGACCTCCAGCAGCAGCACTTCTCGGTCAAGCGCGCCTGCCCGTCCTGCGGCACCAGCTTCCCCGAACCGGATCCGCGCCTGTTCTCGTACAACTCCAAGCATGGCTGGTGCACGGGCTGCTACGGCACCGGCCTGCAGCTGCAAGGCTTCGATGAAGAGCAGACCGGCGAGGAAACCGCCTGGAACGCGTGGTACGAAGGCGAGGCCAAGGTCTGCACCCAGTGCGATGGCGACCGCCTGAATCGCGTGGCCCGCGCCGTGCGCTGGCGCGACAAGTCCATCGCCGAACTCGCCTCGCTGCCGGTGTCGGACGCGCATACCTTCTTCACCGGACTGGTGGCGCGCGGCCGCGAAGGCGAGATCGCCCGCGACATTCTCACGGAAATCCGCGGACGCCTGAACTTCATGCAGGAAGTGGGCCTGAACTACCTGGCGCTGGACCGGGCCGCGCCGACGCTGTCCGGCGGCGAAGCGCAGCGCATCCGCCTGGCCGCGCAGCTGGGCTCCAACCTGCAGGGCGTCTGCTACGTGCTGGACGAGCCGACCATCGGCCTGCATCCGCGCGACAACCGCATCCTGCTGGACGCGCTGGCGCGCCTGGAAGGCAACGGCAACACGCTGGTGGTGGTGGAGCACGACGACGACACCATCCGCCGCGCCTCGCACATCATCGACATCGGTCCGGGCGCGGGCATCCGCGGCGGCCGCGTGGTGGCCCAGGGCAGCGCGCAGGACCTGATCGAAGCGCCCGAATCGGTCACTGGCCGCTACCTGGCCAAGCCCTTGCAGCATCCTCTGCAAGGCCGCCGGCCGGTCGAGGCCGACACGCCCATGATCGAGATCAAGGGTGCGCGCCTGCACAACCTGCGCAGCGTGGACGCGAAGATCCCGGTCGGCCGCCTGAGCGTGGTGACCGGCGTGTCGGGCTCGGGCAAGTCCACGCTGGCGCGCGAAGTGCTGCTGGACAACCTGATGCAGGCCGTGTCGCAAGGCAAGGCGCCGGGCTGGGCCGGCTGCGACAGCATCAAGGGCTGGGAAGCCATCGACCGCGTGCTGGAAGTGGACCAGACCCCTATCGGCAAAACGCCGCGCTCCTGCCCGGCCACCTACGTGGGTTTCTGGGACGACGTGCGCAAGCAGTTCGCCGACACCCGGGAATCGCGCATGCGCGGCTGGACCGCGGCGCGCTTCTCGTTCAACACCGGCGACGGCCGCTGCCCGATCTGCGAAGGCCAGGGCATGCGCACCATCGAGATGAACTTCCTGCCGGACGTGAAGGTGCCTTGCGACGCCTGCAACGGCGCGCGCTTCAACAACGACACCCTCAGCGTCCAGATGCGCGGCAAGAACGCCGGCGAACTGCTGGCCATGGAAGTGGACGACGCCATCGGCTACTTCGCCGCGCATCCCAAGATCCATCGTCCCCTGCAGCTGATGCAGGACGTGGGTCTGGGCTACCTGACGCTGGGGCAGCCCTCGCCCACGCTGTCAGGCGGCGAAGCGCAGCGCATCAAGCTGGTGACCGAGCTGTCCAAGGCCCGTCTCACCGACGGTCTGATCAAGACCGGCCGCGCCTCGCGCATCCCGCATACGCTGTACGTGCTGGACGAGCCCACCGTCGGCCTGTCGATGGCCGATGTGGAAAAGCTGATCCACGTGCTGCACCGGCTGGTGGAAGCCGGCAATACTGTGGTGGTGATCGAGCACAACCTGGACGTGATCGCCGAAGCCGACTGGCTGCTGGACCTGGGCCCCGAAGGCGGCACGGGCGGCGGCAAGCTGGTGGGCGAAGGCTCGCCCGAACACGTCATGACCCTGAGCGACCATTCCCATACCGGGCGGGTCCTGAAGGAATTCCTGGCACATCAACAGCAGTAAGAAGCATGGAATGTCGCTTTGAAGACCGGCTGGCGGGCCGCGCGCTGCGATTCGAGGGCTTGTGCTCGCGGATCGAGGCGCGCTGCGCCGCCGAGGTCGCCCCGGCCCTGGCCGCCATCGAGGCGCAGCGGCAGCAGGGGCGCTGGATCGCCCTGTTGCTGGACTACGAACTGGGCGAATGGCTGTTGCCCGAAGCCGCATTGGCGCCGCCCGCCGGCCCCTGGACGCCGCCGCGCGACGACGCCAGGCCACGCCTGACGGCGCTTGCATTCGAAAGCAAGCACGACGAAGCGCCCTGGGACGCGCCGGATGCAGGCAGCGCCCCAGCCGCCATCAGCCTGCCCGCGCCGCGCATGACCGAGGTCGACTACGTGCGCCAGATCGAAGCCATCCGCGGCCTGATCGGCGACGGCGAGCTGTATCAGGTGAACTACACCCAGCCGCTGGACCTGCAATTCCAGGGCGACGCGGCCACCCTGTACCGGCGCATCGCCGCCCGCAACCCGGTGGCGCATGGCGCGTTCATCCAGGACGGCGAACGCACGGTGCTGTCGTTTTCGCCCGAACTGTTCGTGCGCCGCGACGGCCCGCGCCTGACCACGCGCCCGATGAAGGGCACGGCCCCGCGCGACCCCGATCCGGCCGAGGACGAACGGCTGGGCCGGGCGCTGCTGGCCAGCGAAAAAAACCGCGCCGAAAACCTGATGATCGTGGACCTGCTGCGCAACGATCTGGGCCGGCTGGCCGAGCCGGGCTCGGTGCGGGTCGACGCGCTGTTCTCGCTGGAGCGCTATCCCACCGTCTGGACCATGACGTCCACAGTGTCGGCGCTGGCGCCGCACGCCTCGCTGGAAGAGGTGCTGCGCGCGCTGTTTCCCTGCGGCTCCATTACCGGCGCCCCCAAGGTCGCGGCCATGCGCCGCATCCGCCAGATGGAAACAGCGCCGCGCGGCCTGTATTGTGGCAGCATCGGCTGGCTGGCGCCGGACGGCGACTTCTCGCTGAACGTCGCCATCCGCACCCTGGTGCTGGACCACGCCGGCCACGGCATCTATAGCGTGGGCGGCGGCATCGTGCACGATTCCGACCCGGCCGAGGAATGGCAGGAATGCCATTGGAAGGCCCGGATCTTGCGGGCCTGAGGCCACAGTACGGATGTCCGGCGCCCCTGCGCGCCGGCCGCCATCGGTAGTAGGATAGAGCGCGGCCGCAGCGCGCCTTTACGCCAGGAGAGTCCCATGCAACCCGAACTGATCGAGACCATCCTGGTCGATGCCGAACGACGCGTGCCGCTGCTGGGGCGCCACCTCAAGCGTCTGGAAGCGTCCTGCAAGGCCCTGGGCTGCGGCTGGGGAGGCCGGGCCGTCGAAGCCGACATCATGATCACCGCGCTGGGCCTGGCCACGCCGGGGCCGCACAGGCTGCGCCTGCTGGTGGCGCGCGACGGCAGCCGCAACATCCAGACCGCGCCGCTGCCGCCCCTGCAACCCGCACAGGAAGCCATGCTGGCGCCCGAAGCGCTGCGTTCATCCGAACCGCTGCTGCGCTACAAGACCACCTACCGCCCCTGGTACACCAAGACCATCGAATGGCTGCCGTCGCATCCGCACATCTTCGATCTGCTCTACCTGAATGAGCGCGGCGAACTCTGCGAAGGCAGCCGCAGCAACGTTTATCTGCGCCTGGATGGCGACTGGTACACGCCGCCCGTGGACAGCGGCTGCCTGCCCGGCGTGCAGCGCGCCGAACTGCTCGAAACGGGCAAGGTGGAAGAACGCGTCCTGACCCTGGCCGACCTGCATGCCGCCGAGGAAATCCGCCTGTCCAATGCGCTGCGCGGCTGGTTTCCGGTAACGCTGCGCGACACTTAATCCGCAAACTCGTCGACCACCACCTGCCGCAGCCACTGGTTGGCGGGCTCGCGGTGGTTGCGGGCGTGCCAGAACACATTGATGACGGACTCCGGGATCTTCACCGGACAGGGCGCGGTTGCCAGGCCGAACGGACCGCAGGCGCAGTCGGCAAAGCGCTGCGGCACCACGGCAATCATGTCGGTGGCGGCCAGCACCGGCCCCACCGCAATGAAGTGCGGCACCGTCAGGCGCAGGCGCCGCCGGATGCCGGCCTGCCCTATCACCTGGTCGACCACGCCGTGGCCGGTGCCTTCCGAGGCGATGGCCACGTGCTCGGCCGCGCGGAACTGCCGCGCCGAGACCCCGGTGCGCGCCAGCGGATGGTCGCGGCGGAAGATGCACACATAGGGCTGGCGGAACAGCAGCCGCTGGAAGAAGCCGCTCTTCAAATCGGGCAGGAAGCCCATGGCCAGATCGATGCGGCCGCGCTCCATCTCGTCCTTCACGTCGATCGAGGTGGTGCGCACGGTGCGCACCGTGACGCCGGGCGCGGCGCGGTCCAGCGCGCGCATCAGCCGCGGCAGGAAATAGGTCTCGCCCACATCGTTCACGCCGATCACGAAGGCACGACCGCTATGCGCGGGGTCGAACGCGGCGCGCGCGTTCAGGGTGCTGTGCAGCGCCTCCAGCGCGGCGGCGATGGGCTGCGCCAGATCCTGCGCGTAGGGCGTGGGCACCATGCCGCGCGAGGTCCGCAGGAACAGCTCGTCGCCCAACAGCTTGCGCAACCGGCCCAGCGCATTGCTGACGCCCGGCTGCGAGATGCCCAGGCTCTCGGCCACGGCCGACACCCGGCCGTGCTTGCACAGTTCGTTGAAGACGACCAGCAGGTTCAGGTCCACGTCTTGCAGGTTCATGGGCTGTCTCCACCAATATTGATTCTGGTGATTTATCTCATCAAGCAGATTCTATTTATTTATTTCACCTTCTGCCCGATGATGCAAAAAACGCCAGCGCCCATGCCGCGCCGGCTCTGCTGGATCGCGCCCGCGGTCCGCCGAACCAAGGAGACACGCCATGCGTACCTGTACGCTGTCCGCCGCCGCGCCCTGTCGCCGGAGCGGATCATGAACGCCCCCGAGCAGCCCATCCAATTCGCCCCGCGCTGGCAGGACGACGGATCCCACCGCATCCCCTTCGGCGTCTACACCGACGCCGCCCTGCATCAGCGCGAAATGGAGCGGTTCTTCTACCGCGCGCACTGGAGCTACGTGGGCCTGGAAGCCGAGATCCCGAACCCGGGCGACTTCAAGCGCACTGCGGTGGGCGAACGCTCTGTCATCTTGCTGCGCGACAACGACGGCCAGGTGCGCGTGGTGGAAAACGTGTGCGCCCACCGCGGCGTGCAGTTCTGCCGCGAACGTTCGGGCAACCGCAGCGAATTCGTCTGTCCGTACCACCAGTGGAACTACGACCTGCAGGGCAATCTGATCGGCGTGCCGTTCCGCCGCGGCGTCAAGCAGGACGGCAAGGTCAACGGCGGCATGCCGCCCGACTTCAACCCGCAAGAGCACGGCCTGACCAAGCTGGCCGTGGCCTGCCGCAACGGCGTGGTGTTCGCCTCGTTCGACCACGACGTCGAGCCGCTGGAGGATTATCTGGGGCCGGACATCCTGCATTATTTCGACCGCGTCTTCGACGGCCGCGGACTGGTGATCCACGGCTACAGCCGCCAGCGCATCCCCGGCAACTGGAAGCTGATGCAGGAAAACATCAAGGATCCGTATCATCCGGGCCTGCTGCACACCTGGTTCGTCACCTTCGGCCTGTGGCGGGCCGACAACCGCTCCGAGCTGAAGATGGACCGGCACTTGCGCCACGCCGCCATGATCTCGACGCGCGGCCAGGGCGGCAAGGGCAGCGTGACCAGCGGCGTGTCCAGCTTCAAGGAGCAGATGTCGCTGAACGATGACCGCTTTCTCGACATCGTGCCGGAGCCCTGGTGGAACGGCCCCACCGCCGTGCTGATGACGCTGTTTCCCAGCGTCATCATCCAGCAGCAGGTGAACTCGCTATCCACGCGCCACATCCAGCCGGTGGGCCACGACGCCTTCGACTTCGTCTGGACGCACTTCGGTTTCGCCGACGACACGCCCGAGATGACGCGCCGCCGGCTGCGCCAGGCCAATCTGTTCGGCCCGGCGGGCTTCGTGTCGGCGGACGACGGCGAGGTCATCGAGTTCTCGCAATCCGGCTTCGAACAGAAGCCCTGGCACCGCAGCGTGGCGGAACTGGGCGGCAAGACCGCCGAAAACACCGACCACATGGTCACGGAAACGCTGATCCGCGGCATGTACGCGTATTGGCGTCGGGTCATGGAGGCCTGACGATGCTGGACTTTCCCCTCTACTACCAACTGACCTGCCTGTACAACGACTACGCCGCCGCGCTGGACGCGGAACAATGGGAAAAGTGGCCCGAGTTTTTCCTGGAAGACTGCGTGTACAAGGTGCTGCCGCGCGAGAACCACGAGCGCGGCTATCCGCTGGCAACCATGTCCTTCGAAAGCCGCGGCATGCTGAAGGACCGCATCTACGGCGCCACCGACACCATCTTCCACGATCCCTACTACCAGCGCCACGTGGTGGGCGCGCCGCGAGTGCTGTCGGTACAGGGCGACCGCATCGAGTCCGAGGCCAACTACGCCGTGTTCCGCACCAAGCCCAGCCAACTGACCACGGTGTTCAACGTGGGCCGTTATCTGGACGTGGTCCGGCGCGGCCCCGACGGGCTCAAGTTCGAATCGCGGCTCTGCATCTTCGACAGCGAGCTGGTGCCGAATTCGCTTATCTACCCCATCTGAGAAAGGACACGACAGCAATGAGCACGCAATGGATCAAGGCCATCGCGCGGGACGAGGTGCCTGAAGACGACGTCATCGCCGTGCAGGCCGGCGGCCGCGAGATCGCGCTGTATGGCGTGGACGGCGAGGTCTACGCCACCGCCAATCTCTGTACGCACGGCAATGCGCGGCTATGCGACGGTTTTCTGGAGGGGCATGAGATCGAATGTCCGCTGCATCAGGGGCGCTTCGACGTGCGCGACGGGCGCGCGCTCTGTTCGCCGCTGCGCGAGAACATTGCCGCCTATCCGGTCAGGATCGAGGACGGCGTGGTGTTCGTGGCGTTGTAGCGTCTTTGTCAGACCGCGAGGCGCAGCGCCTCGTTGGCGGCCGCCATGCCCATGGCGGCCGTGACGGTCACGACCGAGCCATAGCCGGCGCAGGACAGGCCTTGCGGCGCCAGGGTCTGGCCCGAAGCGCCCATGTCGTCCTCGCCTTCCGTGGGGCGAGTCCAGGCGTCGGGCAGGATGGCGGGCTGGTCGAACCATAGGGCATGGATGCCCATCTTCGGCACGCGCTTCAGTGCTTTGCCGTTCTGATCGGAAGCTCGCGGAAAGCCGTGTTCGCGGCGCAGCTTGTTGCGCAGCTTGGACAACAGTGCATCGTTGACCGCAGCCGACAGGTCGCCGGCGCGCAGGGCCAGCGGATCGGTCTTGCCTCCAGCGCCGCCGCACAACAGCATGGGCACGCCGATTTCGCGCGCATGCAGGATCATCGCGATCTTCGCCGCGGCCTGGTCGGTGCAGTCGATGATGACCGAATACGGGCCGGGCAGGACCTGGGCGACGTTCTCGGGCGAAACGAAGTCATCCACCCGCGTCAGCCGGCATTCCGGATTGATCGCCAGCACGCGCTCGGCCATGGCATCGACCTTGGACTGGCCGAGCGTCTCGGTCAAGGCGTGGATCTGCCGGTTGACGTTGGATTCGGCGATGTGATCCAGGTCGATGAGCGTCAACGCGCCGACCCCGCAGCGCGCCAGAGCTTCGACGGTCCAGGAACCCACGCCGCCCAGGCCTGCTATTGCCACATGGGCGTTGCGCAGGCGGGTCGGGGCTTCGGGGCCGTAGAGGCGGGAGAGACTGCCGAAGCGGCGGTCGAGGTCGGCTTGGGGTTCTGGGGTGTTCATGGGAGTGTATTTTATTGCAGGCGGGTGTTGGGGGACGGGTGCTGGTTCTTGAGACGCCTGGCACGGCGTCGCCCGGGGTGGCGCGGGGCAACGATTGCGGTCCGGAGCGTTCGCTCCGGACTTCCCCTGCGTCATCCTCGTCACCGCCTCCGGCGGTTCCTTCGGATTCCCTCGGGCTTATCGACGCCCCGCGCCACCCCAGGCGCCGCCGCGCCAGGCTCTGCTGATTGAATCTTGCCGGTCGCTGGAACGGGTGGTGTGCTTGGCGTTCTTCTCCCCGACGAGGAAGAGAGAAAGATCTTGCGGGGACGCCAAAGACGGCCGCGCGGGCGGCCTTCTTTGGCATATGGTTGCAGTCAGTTGTACGGATGGCGCTGCGCGCGGGTGCAGGCATGCACTCATATGCAATCCGTCGCCCAGCAACGATTCCTGCTCAAGCGCAGATCATCATCAGCGCACAGCGGCATCACCAATCGCAAGACGCCGCGTAAGCCCCAAAAGGCCGCCCGGGCGGCCGGCCTGGGGCGGGCCCCGCAAGACCATCGCCCAACCCCCACCGTCGGCGAGAATCCTACGAAGACCAGTCACCCCAGCTGACGCCAAGTTTCAAAAGCGGAGTCTGGCGCGTCGGTGCGCTGGGGCGCGCGGGGCGTCGATAAGCCCGAGGGAATCGGAAGGGAAGGCCGAAGGCCTGGACGACGATGACGACGGGGAAGTCCGGAGCGAACGCTCCGGACCGCAATCGTTGCCCCGCGCGCCCCAGCGCACCGACGCGCCAGACGGATTAAGAACCCGCCGCTGCGCCAGCAGCAGACTCAGCAGCACCACCGCCAACAACATCATCCCCCCCGAGCGCCTGATAAACCGTCACCTGATTCACCAACCGATTCAACATATTCTCATCCCGAGAAACCTCAGCCACCCGCCGCTTCTCCTGCGCGTCCAGCCAGTCCTTCAACGGCACCGCCCCCGCCCGGTAGCGCACTTCGTACAGACGCTCGGCCTCGCGCGCCGCGCGCAGAGACGCGTCCAGCTGCTCTGCCTGCAAGCGCAGTTGCGTGCGATTGGACAGCGCGTTTTCCACGTCCGCCATCGCCTGGTACAGCGCCTGCCGGAAATTCACCACCCGCTCTTCGTAGTCGGCCTTGGAGATCTTGATGTTGAGCTGCATCTGGTTCCATTGCAGGAACGGCAGCGTCAGCGCCGCCCCCAGCGAGCCCACCGGGTTCTTCAGGACATCGGACAACGTGGGGCTCGAACTTCCCAAGGCGCCGGTCAGCGTCAACGGCGGGTAGAAGCTGGCGCGGGTTGCGTCGACGGTGGACAGGGACTGGCGCAGGCGCAGCTCGGCGGCGCGCAAGTCGGGACGGCGGCCCAGCAGGTCGGCCGGCACGCCGGCGCGCGCTTGCGGCAAGGGATAGCCCGGCAATCGCGCCGGGTCGGCCATCATGCGGTCCGGCGGGCCGTCGAACAGGATGGTCAGGGCGTTGGCGTACTCCACCCGTTGCTGCACCAGCAGCGTATGAGCGGCTTCCTGGCTGGCCACGGTCTGTTCAGCCTCGGCCATTTCCAGCGCCGACGCGCCGCCCGCCGCGTATTGGGCGCGCACCAGGTCCTGCGTCCTGCGTGCGTACGCGATGCTCTCGGCGCTGCTGGCGATGCGCTGGTTGATGAAGGCGGTCTGCCAGTACAGCGTGGCCGTGGTGCCCACCAGGGACAGCGCGGCACTCTGGCGGTCCTGCTCGGTCGCCAGCGCATCCCACTGCGCCGCGTCGCGCTGGCTGGACAGCTTGCCCCACAGGTCCACTTCGTAGCTGACAGTCAACTCCGCCGCGTTGGTCCGAGAGATCGCGCGATCGCCGTACAGATTGCGGTTGCGCGTCACATTGGCGTTGCCGCCCAGTTGCGGCAGCAGCTTGTCCTCGGTGATTCCAGCCTGGTACTGCGCCCGGCGCACGCGGATCGCGGCGGCGGCCAGGTTGTTGTTGCGCGCCAGCGCGGCGTCGACCAGGCCGTTGAGCGTCGGGTCGTTGAAATTGCGCCACCACTGGCCGCCATCGGCCAGCGGCCCGGCCTGGAAGTCGCCTGCGGGCGCATGGGTCCAGGCGGCTGGAATGGACGTCAGCGGCGGCTCGTAGTCGGTGTGCAGCAGGCTGCCGCAACCGGCCAGGGCCAGCAGCAACGCCAGGGCGGCAGGTTTGCAGATCAGGGAAACCGCTTTCATCTTCCTCATTCCCGGGCCAGGGCCTCGACGGGATCCAGGCGCGCGGCATTGCGCGCCGGCAAATAGCCAAAAAGCACACCGATCAGCGTCGAGCAGCTGAACGCCGCCACCATCGATGTCGTGGAATAGATCATCTGGAACGACCCGCCCGTGGCCTTGGACACCAGCACGCCCAGCCCCAGGGACAGCACGATGCCGATGGCGCCGCCTATCAGGCACACCAGCACCGCTTCGATCAGGAACTGCTGCATGATGTCGCTGCGCCGCGCCCCCACCGCCATGCGCACGCCGATCTCGCGGGTGCGCTCGGTCACCGACACCAGCATGATGTTCATGACGCCGATGCCGCCGACCATCAGCGAGATCAGGGCAATCATGGACACCAGCAGCGTCATGGTGGCGGTGGTGCGTTCGATGGTCTTGCGGATCGCGTCCGTGTTGAACACGAAGAAATCCTTGGTCACGTGGCGCCGCGTCAGCACGCGCACGATGGCCTGCTCCGCCGCGGCGGGCGGCGAGGCGTCATTGACGCGCACCGTGATGCTTTTCAGATGCTGCTGGCCCAGCACGCGCGACAGCGCCGTGGTGTAGGGGACCCACACGTTCAACGAATCATTGCTGCCGAAGACGGTTTCCTTCTTTTGCGTCACCCCGATCACGCGCGCCGGCATCGACCCCAGGAATACCACCTGCCCGATGGGCTCGGTATGCGAGCCGAACAGCTTGCGCCGGGTGGCGTCATCGATCACCACTTCCTGCGCACGCCGCAGCACGCTGGTCTCGTCGAAGAACTTGCCCTGGGCCAGCTTGATGGCGCGCACGCGGAAATATTGCTCGCCCACGCCCTGGATCACGCCGGTCACCGACACGTTGCGATAGCGCAGCGTGTTGCTGGTGGAGACTTCCGGCGTGACGCTGTCCACATAGGATTCGCGCGCCAGGGCGTCGGCGTCGGCTGGCACCAGGGTGCGGATATTGACGGCCTTCTCGTCGCCGAAGTCCTTGCCCGGAAAGATCTCCACCGTGTTGGTGCCGATCTCGCTGATGTCGTCCAGGATCTTGCGGCGCGAGCCTTCGCCCAGCGCCACCACCGACACCACGGCCGCGATGCCGATGATGATGCCCAGCATCGTCAGCGAGGTGCGCAGCCGGTGCGCATTCATCGCCAGCAACGCCATGCGCAAAGCCTCGCGGCAACGGTCCAGGTAGGCCTGCCACACAGGCCGCGCGGCCAGCGCCGGCGCATCTTCCTTGACGCGTTCGCGCCGCGGCGCGTCGGGATTGCGCTTGTCGGCGACGATCTCGCCGTCGCTGATCTCGATGATGCGCTGGGCGTGGCGCGCCACATTCATATCGTGCGTGACGATGATGATGGTGTGGCCGGCCGCGTTCAGTTCTTCCAGGATGCGCAGCACTTCCTGGCCGGTGTGCGTATCCAGCGCGCCGGTCGGCTCGTCGGCCAGGATGATGTCGCCGCCGTTCATCAGCGCCCGCGCGATGCTGACGCGCTGCTGCTGGCCGCCGGACAGTTGGCCGGGCCGGTGCCCGGACCTGTCGCCCAATCCCAGCCGCTTGAGCAGTTCATCGGCGCGTTCCAGGCGCGCCTCGCGCCGCTTGCCGGCGTAGACGGCCGGCACCTCGACGTTGCCCTGCGCGGTCAGATCGGACAGCAGGTGGTAGCGCTGGAAGATGAAGCCGAAGTGCTCGCGGCGCAGCTCGGCCAGTTCGTCCGGGTCCAGCTCGCCCGTGCTGCGCGCGTCGACCCGGTACTCGCCGCGGGTGGGGCGATCCAGGCAACCCAGGATGTTCATGAGCGTGGACTTGCCCGACCCGGACGCACCCACGATCGCCACCATCTCGCCGGCCTCGATAGCCAGATTGACGTCCTTCAGCACCGCGATGGTCTGTTCGCCCGCGGGAAACTCGCGGCGCACGCCCGTGAGCGATATCAAAGGCCCGCTCATGTCAGGCCCCCGGCGCAGCCGCGGCCGGCGCGGCATCCGCCGACACGACGCGCTCGCCCACCTCCAGCCCTTCCAGCACCTGCGCCTGGACGTTGTTGTTCATGCCTATCCTGACCTGGCGCGTTTCGGTCTTGTTGTCCTTCAGGACCACGCGCACGGCGTAGCGGCCGTCCTCGCCGCGCTTGCCCAGCGCCGAGGCCGGCACCACGACCGTGTTCTTGGCCTCGCCCAGCACGATGAAGACCTGGGCGGTCATGGAGATGCGCAGCTTCTCGTCCGGATTGGGCACGTCGAACAGGCCGTTGTAGTAGACGGCGGCGGTGGTGGAGCTGCCGCTGGTCGATCCGGTAAGCGAAGACGCCGCGTCGTCCTTCTGCACGGAATCCGGCGCCGGCTCCACGGCGCGCAGGGCGGCGCGGTAACGCTCGTCGGGTTCGCCCAGGATGGTGAAGTACACCGGCAGGCCGGGCTTCACGCGGGTCACGTCGGCTTCCGAGATCTGCGCCTTGATGGTCATGGTGTCCACCTGGGCCACCTTGATGATGGTGGGCGCGCTCTGGATCGAGTTGACGGTCTGGCCTTCCTTGGTCACCACCGCGACCACCATGCCGTCGATGGGCGAGACGATGCGCGTATAGCCCAGGTTGACCCGGGCGGTGTCGACCTGGATCTCGGCCTGCGCGATCTGCGCCTCCAGCGAGGCGATTTCGGCGCGGGTCACGCCCAGCGTAGCCTCGGCGCTCTCGTAGGCCTCGCGCGAACTGGCGTCGGCCGCCAGCATCTGCCGCTGACGGCGGAAGGCCAGCTCGGCCTGCTTCAGCGTGGCGACCTTGGCGGCCCGCTCGGCGCGCCGGGTCTGCAAGGCGGCCTCGGCGTTGCGCAGCTCGTTCTGCTGGGTCATGTCGTCGATCTCGGCGACCAACTGGCCCTTTTTGACGCGGTCGCCCAGCGCCACCTTCAGGGATTTGAGCTGGCCGGTAGCCTGGGCGCCGACGCTGACGCGTTCGATGGCGTCGATGGTGCCGCTGGCCAGCACGCTGTCTTCAAGGTCGGCCCGGGTGACCTCGGCCACCGCGAAAGTGGGCGGCGGCGGCGCGGAAAAGAATGCGGCGCGCACGCCGAACCCGGCTAAAAGCAGAAAAACGGCGATCAGGGCGTAGCGCTTGAACTTGCTGCGAGACTTTTTCATTGAACCTGTCGGATGTGGCGCTGGAAATCGAGCCAGCGCCGGTATTGCGAATTGCGGACCGGACAAGGGGAGGCTTGCCCACGCTGCCTGCACATCCTAAACGTCTAGTGCGTCCGAACCATCGACGATCTGTGGCGAAACGGTGAAAAACAGTAAAGCGGAACGGAACGTCAAGGTCCGCGTGATTGTTCCGTTGCATGAACGATACAACGCTTTGTCCGTCACCCACGCAAGCCCTCGCACGCAGATGCGGCGAACGTGCCGCCATCTTGCGCCATAAGCATGCGACTTCGCCCCTAGATAGCCGCCATCATGCGATTGGCGCCAAAATACGTTTGCGGCGCTGCAAAACAGCAGCGCCTCGACATAGGGCGACGATATGGCCAGAATGAACGCAGTTACGCCGTATCCGTGTCCACTTCTCATAGATCCCCCTCTTCGTCACCCAGTTCCCCAGAATTTTCCGGGGCGGTGCTTTTGTGCCTGCTGGCCATGATGAATCACGTGGCGCTCACTGGGGGACGGATCACGGTTTCCCTCACCGCGCTGCAGATGGGGCTGTCGACCTTCAAGGTGGGCACGCTGGTCGCGGTGTTCGCGGTGCTGCCCATGCTGTTCTCTGTGCGCGCCGGCCGCTGGGTCGACCGGGTCGGCATTGTGCGGCCGCTGGTCATCGGCACGGCCCTGGTCGCCTCGGGCACCGCGCTGCCCTTCATCTCACAGACCCAGTTCGCCCTGCTGATAGCCTCCTGTTGCATCGGCATCGGCTTCATGTTGCATCAGGTCGCCACGCAAGACCTGCTGGGCCACGCGGAACCGGCTCAACGGCTGCGCAATTTCTCCTTTATGTCGCTGGCGCTGGCGGGGTCCGGATTCTCGGGCCCGCTGATCGCCGGGCTGGCGATCGACCATCTGGGCACGCGTCTGGCCTTCGGCCTGCTGACCTTGGGTCCGTTGCTTTCGGCGGGCGGCCTTTATGTCTTGCGTCACCAATTGAAGGCGGTGGATTCGCAGCTGTCAGGTAAAAAAGAGGCTGAAAAGCGGCGCGTTACTGAATTGCTGGAAGTGCCGGCATTGCGCCGCATCCTGATGGTCAACACGATTTTGTCCGGCGCGTGGGACACCCATTTGTTCGTCGTGCCCATTTTCGGCGTCGCCATCGGCCTGTCGGCCACCACCATTGGCGTCATTCTTGCGTCCTTCGCGGCGGCTACTTTCGTTATCCGCCTGATATTGCCCTTCATCCAGCGCCGTGTGCGGTCCTGGACGCTGGTGCGGGTAGCGATGGCGACAGCCGCCATTGATTTCATGCTTTACCCGCTGTTCACCGACGTTAACGTCCTGATCGTGCTGTCTTTCATCCTCGGTCTGGCCCTGGGCTGCTGCCAGCCGAGTATGCTTTCCCTGCTGCACCAGCATTCGCCGCCGGGCCGCGCCGCCGAGGCCGTGGGCCTGCGGATGGCCCTGATCAACGGCTCGCAGGTGTCCCTGCCGTTGACCTTCGGCGCGCTCGGTGCGGTAATTGGCGTTGCCCCCCTCTTCTGGGCGTACTCCGTGGCCCTGATGGCCGGAGGCTGGGCCAACCGCAATCCCCCGATCGAATCTGAACGCAAAGCGTAGCCGTGAACATGCAGTCCTCTCCTCCCGCCGCCGGCAATTCCGGCGCCAGCCTGCCCTTTCGTCTTTGGACTGCGCAAGAGCGGCAGGAATCACTGGACGAGGCGCTGCGCCACTGGCAATCGGGCGAAGACGTGTGGGTCTACGGCTACGGCTCCCTGATCTGGCGGCCCGACTTCGACTTCGTGGAGCGCCGGCTGGCGACGCTGCGCGGCCACCACCGGGCGCTGTGCCTGTGGTCGCGGGTCAACCGCGGCACCCCGGAATGCCCCGGTCTGGTATTCGGCCTGGACCGGGGAGGCTCCTGCCGCGGGGTGGTCTACCGCCTGGCGGGCGACCAGGTGCCGACCTATTTCCCCGCGCTCTGGGAGCGCGAGATGTCCACTGGCGCCTATCTGCCCCGCTGGATCAACTGCGCCACCGATACCGGCACCGTGCGGGCGCTGGTCTTCATCATGAACCGGGACAATCCGGCCTACATCCGCGCCCTGCCCGAACCCGAGCTGCTGGCCATCGTGCGCCGCGCTGCCGGACGCTATGGCCCCTGCACCGAATACGTGGTGCAGACCGCCCAGGCGCTGCGCGCCGCCGGCATCCATGACGCCCGCCTGGACGCCATCGCGCGCCGGCTGGAGCTGGACGGGCACACCCTGCCGGAAGGCGCCTGAGGCCCGGCCTCGGGAAATCTTGCCTGCGCCCTGAGCGGGGTCAATGAGGGTACCGCCTCCCAGGCGGTATAAACTCCTTGTTATCAACGCTGAACTACTAGCCCCATGTCCGTCTCTGATCTGCGTCAAAGCTACGACAAGAACGTGCTGCTCGAAGGCCAGGCCGCCGCCTCCCCGTTCGAGCAGTTCACCCGCTGGTTCGACGAGGCCCTGGCCGCCAAGGTCCCCGAACCCAACGCCATGACCCTGGCCACGGTGGACGCCAGCGGCCAGCCCAGCGCGCGCATCGTCCTGATCAAGGGCTTCGATGAGCGCGGGTTCACGTTCTTCACCAATTACGAATCCCGCAAGGGCCTGGACCTGCAGGCCGAGCCGCGCGCCAGCCTGCTGTTCTTCTGGCAGCCGCTGGAGCGCCAGGTCCGCATCGAAGGCGTGGTCGAAAAAGTGGCCGGCGACGAGTCGGACGCCTACTACCACAGCCGCCCCGCCGGTTCGCGCATCGGCGCCTGGGCCTCGCGCCAGAGCCAGCCCATCACCCGTGAAGAGCTGGAAGCCCGCGAACGGGAATTCCGCGAGCGCTTCGGCGAACAGCCGCCGCGCCCGCCGCACTGGGGCGGCTACCGCCTGAAGCCCACCGCCTTCGAATTCTGGCAAGGCCGGCCCTCGCGCCTGCATGACCGCCTGCGCTATGTCGCCGACGGCCAGGCCTGGAAGATCGAACGCCTGTCGCCTTGATGCCGGGCGCCGCGCGCCCGCCCCCAATTAACGATTGCATGACCGCCTCCTCCCCTGATTTTGACGCCGCCTTTTTCCGCACCGCGCTGGGCCGTTACGCCACGGGCGTGACCGTCGTGACGACCGCCGACCCCGATGGCGCGCCCATCGGCCTGACGGTCAGCTCCTTCAACTCCGTGTCGCTGAACCCGCCACTGGTGCTGTGGAGCCTGTCGCGCAGTTCGTCGTCGCTGGCCGCCTTCGAGCAGTGCGAGCGCTACGTCGTCAACGTATTGGGCGCGGAGCAGATCGCGCTGGCGCGCCGCTTCGCCACCGGCAAGACGCCGGACCGCTACGCAGGCCTCACGGTGCATCACGCGCCGGGCGGCACGCCCATGCTGGACGGCCACTGCGCCGCCTGGTTCGAATGCCACAACCGCAGCCGCTACGTCGAGGGCGACCATGTCATCATGGTGGGCGAAGTGGAGCGCTGCGGCCATAGCGGCGAGCCGCCGCTGGTCTTCCATGCCGGCGGTTTCGACCTGACCCCGGCTGGCGCCCGTTCGGAAAGGAAAACGCCATGAGCGTGGATGTGGATTGCGTCGTCATCGGCGCGGGCGTGGTGGGCCTGGCGATCGCGCGCGCGCTGGCCCAGTCCGGACGCGAGGTGCTGGTGGCAGAAGCCACCGAGGCGATCGGCACCGGCACCAGTTCGCGCAACTCCGAAGTCATACACGCCGGCATCTACTACCCGGCGGGCAGCCTCAAGGCCCGGCTCTGCGTGCGCGGCAAGCACCTGCTTTACTCCTATTGCGCCGAGCGCGGCGTGCCCTACAAGCGGCTCGGCAAGCTCATCGTCGCCACCACGACGGAACAGGCCGCGCAGCTGGAGGGCATTGCCCAGCGCGCCCGCGCCAACGGCGTGGACGACCTGCAGTTCATTTCCGGCGAGGACGCCATGCGCCTGGAGCCCGCGCTGCGCTGCACCGCGGCGCTGTCCTCGCCGTCCACCGGCATCGTCGACAGCCATGCGCTGATGCTCTCGTTCCAGGGCGACGCCGAAAACGCCGGCGCCCAGTGCGTCTTCCACACGCCGCTGGTGTCCGGCCGGGTCCGCCCCGAAGGCGGCTTCGAGCTGCAATTCGGCGGCGACGACGCCATGACCCTGAGCTGCAACGTGCTGATCAATTCAGCCGGCCTGCACGCGCCGGCGCTGGCGCGCCGCATCGACGGTCTGCCCGCGTCCAACATCCCCAAGGATTACCTGTGCAAGGGCAGCTATTTCACGCTGTCCGGACGCGCGCCGTTCTCGCGCCTGATCTACCCTGTGCCGCAGCATGCCGGCCTGGGCGTGCATCTGACGCTGGATCTGGGCGGCCAGGCCAAGTTCGGCCCCGACACCGAATGGGTCGAAACCGAGGACTACACGCTGGACCCGGCCCGCGCCGACGTCTTCTACGAGGCCGTGCGCAGCTATTGGCCGGCCCTGCCCGATGACGCGCTAGCGCCCGGCTACACCGGCATCCGCCCCAAGATCTCCGGCCCCCACGAGCCCGCGGCCGATTTCGTCATCGCCGGCCCGGCCGCGCATGGCGTGCCCGGCCTGGTGAACCTGTTCGGCATAGAATCCCCGGGGCTGACCTCCAGCCTGGCCCTGGCCGAAGAGACCCTGGCCCGTCTGAACGGATGATCCCCACGCCGCGCATGCCGCGCGTGGCGCCATCAACAAATACTGTCACCTCTTCTCCTTTTTCTCCTCTCCCTGAACCATGCAGCACAACGACTACATCCTGACCCTGTCCTGCCCCGACCGCACGGGCATCGTGTACCGCGTCAGCGGCCTGTTGTTCGAATTGGGCTGCAACATCCTGGATTCGCAGCAGTTCGGCGACGAAGAGACCGGGCGCTTCTTCCTGCGGGTGCACTTCGACGTCCCGGCGGGCGTAGCCGCCAGCGACCTGCGGGCGCGACTGGACGGGATGTCGGCGGAATACGGCATGGAGCTGAAGCTGCATGACGCCCGCCGCAAGGAACGCCTGCTGATCATGGTCAGCAAGCAGGGCCACTGCCTGAACGACCTGCTGTTCCGCGTGCACAGCGGCCATCTGCACGCCGAAGTTGCCGCCATCGTCTCGAACCACAACGACTACGCCAGCCTGGCGGCGTCCTACGGCATCCCGTTCCACCACCTGCCGGTCACCGCCGACACCAAGGCGGAACAGGAAAAGCAGGTGCTGGCCCTGGTCGATCAGGAAGGCATCGACCTGGTGGTGCTGGCCCGCTACATGCAGATCCTGTCGGAAGACATGTGCCGCGCGCTGAACGGCCGCGCCATCAACATCCACCACAGCTTCCTGCCCAGCTTCAAGGGCGCCCGCCCCTACCACCAGGCGCATGCGCGCGGCGTCAAGATCATCGGCGCCACCGCCCACTACGTGACCTCGGACCTGGACGAAGGCCCCATCATCGACCAGGACATCGAACGCGTGGACCACACGATGACCGCCCAGGACCTGACCCAGGTCGGCAGCGACATCGAATCCCTGGTGCTGTCGCGCGCCGTGCGCAGCCACGTCGAGCACCGCATCCTGCTCAACCGCAACAAGACCGTCGTCTTCCGCTGATCCTCAGCTTGCGGATCGCCGTCCGGCGGATTCGCCTGGCGGCGGATCCTCGGGCGCGCCTGCCCCCAGCGGGAACTGGCGCGCCGCCATTTCCACCGCCTTTTCCTGCAGCGGCGAACGCGCAGCCTCGGGCCAGATCATCTGGCTGACCGAGCGGGCCGCGTGCTCGAAGGCAATGAAGCGCGTCCCCGCCAGCCCGCTGCGCGACAGGCAGGCCGGCACGATGGACACGCCCAACCCCTGCGACACCAGCGACGCCACGCTCAGCCAGTGCCTGACCTCGTGCCGGATCACGGGCATAAAGCCCGCCGACACGCACATGGACAGCACCGTCTCGTAATAACTGGGCGAAGCGGCCCGGGCGAAGAACACGAAGTCGTCCGCGGCCAATTCCGCCAACCGCAGGGATTCCCGGCCGGCCAGGGGATGCGCCTGCGGCAGGCACACCACGAAAGGCTCGGCCATCAAGTCGCGCGCCAGCACGCCTGGCGGCACCGGATTGGCATGGATGAAGCCCAGATCCTGCTCGCCGCGGCGCACGGCCTCGATCTGGTCATGGGAATTCAATTCGGTCAGCACATGTTCCACGTCCGGCAGCTCGGCGCGCATGGCGTTGAGCAGCGCCGGCAGGCCGCGGTACAGCATGGAACCGACGAAGCCGATGCGCAGCCGGCCGCGCAGGCCCGCGTCCACGCGCTGCACCAGCGTGCGCACCTCTTCCGCCTGGCGCAGCAACGTCAGGGCTTCCCGGTACAGCACCTGGCCGGCGTCGGTCAGCTCGACGTGGCGGCTGGTGCGGGTCAGCAGGCGCGCGCCGACGTTGTCCTCCAGTTGGCGGATGGCGTAGCTGAGCGGCGGCTGGGAAATGTGCAGCCGCGTGGCCGCGCGGCTGAAGTGGCGTTCTTCGGCCACGGCGATGAAATAGCGCAACAGGCGCGGATCCAGGTCCATTTGTCTCCCCTGGGACTGCAATCCATACTTTTTTTGGATTGTTCTACACACAAACAGTATTTGTATAGATTAATCCATGCAAGCACCATCACAGGCATCGTTCCCGTCTTCAGCAGGATGCCGCCATGGATACCCCCGTCAAGACCGCGCCCACCGCCGCCACGCCCGTTCCGGATTCGCGCGGACAAAACCTGTTCAGCGCGGACCCTTACGCCGAGGCGCTCAGCCGGCGCTACCTGCCGCCCGCGCTGCACGCCCACCTGCTGCCCCACCTGGAACGGCTGGGCGCGCTGGCAGGCGGCGTCATGGACGAACTGGCCGCCGCCGCCGACAAGCACCCGCCCACGCTGTCCGTGCGCAGCCGCGCCGGCGCCGACGAGTCCCGCATCGACAAGCATCCGGCCTACGTCGAACTGGAGCGCCTGGCCTACAGCGAATTCGGCCTGGCGGCGCTGTCGCACCGCGGCGGCGTCCTGGGTTGGCCCGAACCCATGCCCGCGGCCGCCAAGTACGCGCTCAGCCACCTGTTCGTGCAGGCGGAGTTCGGCCTGTGCTGCCCGGTCAGCATGACCGACTCGCTGGCTCGCACCCTGCGCAAGTTCGGCGACCCGGAACTGGTCGAGCGAGTCCTGCCCGAAGTGACCTCGCAGGATTTCGATGCGCTGCGCCAGGGCGCCATGTTCATGACCGAACAGGGCGCCGGGTCCGACGTCAGCGCCACCGAAGTGACCGCCACGGCGCAGGACGACGGCACCTGGCTCATCCACGGCGACAAATGGTTCTGCTCCAATCCGGACGCAGGCTACGCCATGGTGCTGGCGCGCAGCGAATCCCAGCCCGGCCTGAAGGGCGTATCGCTGTTCCTGCTGCCGCGCGACCTGGCCGACGGCACGCACAACCACTACCGCATCCTGCGCCTGAAGGACAAGCTGGGCACGCGCTCGATGGCCAGCGGCGAGATCCGCCTGGAAGGCGCGGTGGCCTGGCTGGTGGGCGAGCGCGGCCGCGGCTTCAAGCACATGGCCGACATGATCAATAATTCGCGCCTGTCCAACGGCATGCGAGCCGCCGGCCTGATGCGCCGCGCCGTGACCGAGGCGGTCTATGTCTCGCAGCACCGGCGCGCCTTCGGCAAACGCCTGATCGACATGCCGCTGATGCAGCGCCAGTTGGTCAAGATGACGGCCTGGGCCGAACAGGCCCGCAGCGTGATGTTCCAGACGGCGCGTGCGCTGGCCGACGCGGACCAGGGCGCGGCCGATCCGGCGCTGGCGCGCATCCTCACGCCGCTGATCAAGTTCCGCGCCTGCCGCGATGCGCGCAAAGTGACCGGCGACGCCATGGAAGTGCGCGGCGGCTGCGGCTACATCGAGGAATGGACCGAACCGCGTCTGGTGCGCGACGCCCACCTGGGCTCCATCTGGGAAGGCACCAGCAACATCGTGGCGCTGGACGTGCTGCGCGCCATCACCCGGGAAAACTCGCTGCCGGCGCTGCGCAGCCATATCGACGGCCTGCTGGCCGCAGGCCGCCCCTGCCCGCCCGAACTGGCTGACATGCAGGCGCGCGCGCTGGAGCAGACCTATGCCCTGGCCGAACACGCCGCGCAGGCCGACCGCCCCGAGCTGGCGCGCCAGGCGGCTTCGCTGCTGTACCACGCGGTTTCCATGGCCGCCCTGCGCTGGGAAGCCACCGAACCCGGCCTGGAAAGCCGCGCGCTGCTGGCCGACCAGGTGCTGCAGCATCGCCTGGGCCCGCGCGATCCTTATGCCATCCCGGCCGACGAAAGCACGGCGTGCCGCGCCATCCTGCAATACGCGCTGTAAGAACCGACGCCGGCGGCACAGCCGGCGCGCAACCACTGGAGACAAGCATGAACCGAACCTTCGCCCCTTTGCTGCTGGCGGCTGCCGCCGCCATCGCCCCCGCCGCACCCGCGCTGGCCGCGGACGCCTATCCCTCGGCCCGGCCCGTGACGCTGATCGTGCCCTTCCCGCCGGGCGGTCCCACCGACGCCCTGGCGCGCAGGCTGGCCGACAAGCTGCGGCAACCGCTCAACCAGAACGTCATCGTCGAAAACCGCGCAGGCGCCGGCGGCAACATCGGCTCCGAGTACGTGGCGACCGCCAAGCCGGACGGCTACACCCTGCTGTTCGGCACCTCGGGGCCGCTGGCGATCAACGTCAGCCTGTACAAGAAGCAGGGCTACAACCCCGAGACCAGCTTCGCGCCCATCATCCGCATCGGCCACCTGCCCAACATCCTGGTGGTGAACCCGTCAGTGCCCGCCAACAATGCGCAGGAACTGATCGCCTACGCCAAGAAGAATCCGGAAAAGCTGAGCTACGCCTCGTCGGGCAACGGCGCCTCGTCGCACCTGGCCGGCATTCTCTTCAACAATATGGCCGGCACCCAGATCATGCACATCCCCTACAAAGGCACGGGACCGGCCCTCAATGACCTGCTGGGCGGGCAGGTGTCGATGTCGTTCACCGACATCCTCACCGCGCTGCCCTACATCAAGGCGGGCAAGCTGCGCGCCATCGGCCTGGCCAGCGCCCAGCGCTCGGATGCGCTGCCCGACCTGCCGACGCTTTCCGAGCAGGGACTCAAGGGCTACGACGTCAGCGTCTTCTTCGGCATCGTCGCGCCCAAGGGCACGCCGGCTGACGTAGTGGACACGCTGAACCGCGCCTTCAAGACCGCGCTGTCCGATCCCGAGGTCGCACAGACGCTGCGCAGCCAGGGCATCGTCGAAGCCCAGGACCAGACGCCGCAGGGCCTGGCGACCTTCATCTCGGCCGAAGTGCCCAAATGGCGCGACCTCATCAAGAGCGCCCACGTTTCCATCGACTGAACGGACCCCACATGGCTGCAACCCTGCCCAACGCCGGCGCGCTCGCCGGCTGCAAAGTGATAGACCTGTCGCGCGTGCTGGGCGGCCCCTATTGCACGCAGATCCTGGCCGACCACGGCGCCGACGTGCTGAAGATCGAGCCGCCCGGCGGCGACGAGACGCGCGGCTGGGGCCCCCCCTTCCTGGGCGATACGGCGTCCTACTTCATCGGCGTGAACCGCAACAAGGACGGCATGACGCTGGACCTGTCGCAGCCCGCTGGGCAGGAATTGCTGCGCCATCTGCTGGCCGACGCCGATGTGCTGGTGGAGAACTTCAAGCCCGGCACGCTGGAGAAATGGGGCCTGGGATACGAAACGCTGAGCCGCGACTTCCCCGCTTTGATCCATTGCCGGGTCAGCGGCTTCGGCGCGGACGGTCCGCTGGGCGGCCTGCCCGGCTACGACGCCTGCGCCCAGGCCATGTGCGGCCTGATGAGCGTGAACGGCGATGCGGACGGCGAAGCCACCCGGGTCGGACTGCCGGTGGTGGACATGGTGACCGGCCTGAACGCGGCCGTGGCCATCCTGCTGGCGCTCAATGAGCGTACGCGCAGCGGACTGGGGCAATTCCTGGACATCACGCTGTACGACTGCGCCCTGTCGCTGCTGCATCCGCACGCGCCCAATTACTTCTACAGCGGCAAGGTGCCCGCGCGCAGCGGCAACGCGCACCCGAACATCGCGCCCTACGAAACGCTGCCCACGGCCAGCGGCCCGATCTTTCTCGCGGTCGGCAACAACCGCCAGTTCGCGCAGCTGGCTCAGGCTTTGGAAGCGCCAGGATTGGCGGACGATGCGCGCTACGCCACCAACGCCGACCGCCTGCGCAACCGCTCATCCTTGCGCGACGACCTGTCCCCGCTGCTGGCGGGCCACGACGCCGCTGCGCTGGCCGACCGTCTGCTGCGTGGCGGCGTCCCCGCCGCCGCCGTACAGACCGTGGACCAGGCCTTGGCGCATCCGCATACCCGCCATCGCGGCATGGTGCTGGAGCAAGGCGACTATCGCGGCGTGGGTTCGCCGATCAAGCTGTCGCGCACGCCAGCCACGTTGCGCAAGCTGCCGCCGACGCTGCGTCCCGCCGACGCCGGCGAATAGGCCCGCGCGGCCTCAGCCGCCCTGGGCCACGCCTTCGCGGCGCGGATCGGCGCCGCCCTGCAGGCCGCCAGCATCGATCACGATGCCGTGGATGCCGCTGGGGAATTCGGTGATGCGCACCGGATGCCCCATGCGCTCAAGCTCTGGCGCCAGCGCCTCCAGCGCGGTGCCCTTCTCCAGCTCGGTCTCCTTGTTGCGGCTGCCCATGTTCGGCAGGTCGATGGCCGCCTGGATGTCCAGGCCCCAGTCCAGCACGCCCACAATGGTCTTGGCCACATAGTTGATGATGGCGCTACCGCCCGGCGACCCCACCAGCAGATAGGGCTTGCCATCGCGCAGCACGATCATCGGCGCCATCGAGCTGCGCGGGCGCTTGCCCGGTTCGATGCGGTTGGCGACGAGGCGGCCCTCGGGATCCTTGTAGGACGAGGAAAAATCCGTCATCTCGTTGTTCAGCAGGAAGCCGCGCACGAAGATCTTGCTGCCAAACTCGTTTTCGATGGTGGTCGTCATGCTCAAGGCATTGCCCTGGGCGTCCACCGCCACCAGATGGCTGGTCGAGGGCAGCGCCCACGCGTCGTCCTTGCCCAGCGACAGCAGCTTGCCTTCCGGATCGCCGGGCAGCGCCACCTTCATGCTGCGGTCCGGCTGGATCAGCGCGCCGCGCGCGCGCAGATAGGCGGGGTCCAGCATGGCGCGCACCGGCACCCGCACGAAGTCCGGATCGGCCACGTAGAAATCGCGGTCGGCGAACGCCAGCCGGCCAGCTTCCGAAAAGTAATGCACCGCCTCCAGGCTGCCCGGCTTGTAGCGGGCGAGGGGGAACTGCTCCAGTTCGCCCAACATCTGCAGCACCGCGATCGGGCCGCTGCTGGGCGGCCCCATGCCGCACAGCTGGTAGCCGCGATAGGCGCCGCAGACGGGATCGCGCGTCTTGGCGCGATAGCCCGCCAGGTCGGCCAGGGTCAGGTCGCCAGGCACGGCGTGGCCGCGTACGGCGGCAACGATATCCCGGGCGATGTCGCCCTGGTAGAACGCGTCCGCGCCTTGCTCCGCCACCGCGCGCAGCGTGCGCGCGAATTCCGGGTTCTTCAGCACGTGGCCCACCGGCCAGGGAGCGCCGTCCGGCGCGTAGAAGTAGGCCGCGGCCGCGGCTTGCGTGCGCAGTTCCTTGTTGCCGGCCAAAAGCTTATGCAAGCGCGGCGAAACGGCAAAACCTTGTTCGGCCAGCCGGATCGCGGGCTGGAACAAGTCGGCCCAGGGCAGCGCGCCCTGCTCCTTGTGCGCCAGCTCCAAGCCTCGCAGCAAGCCCGGCACGCCCACCGCCAGGCCGCTGTTCACCGCGCGGGCGAATGGCACCGGCTTGCCGTCCGCATCCAGGAAACGTTGCGGCTGGGCCGCGGCGGGCGCGGTCTCGCGGCTGTCGTAGGTCTGGATACGGCCGCTCTTGGCCGAATACACCACCATGAAGGCGCCGCCGCCGATGCCCGACGATTGCGGCTCCACCAGGTTCAGGACCAGTTGGGCGGCGATGGCGGCGTCCACCGCGCTGCCGCCCCGGCGCAGCATCTCGTCGCCCGCCTGCGTCGCCAGCGGATTGGCCGATGCCATCATGAAATGCGGCGCACGCACCAGTTGGCGCGTCTGTATGCCGCTGGCGGCCTCGGGGTTCAGGTCCTCGGCGGCCTGCGGCGTGCGGGCCCAGGCCGCGGGCATGGCGGCAAGCGCGGCGGCAAGCGCGGCGGCAAGCATGAGGGCGGCGGCGTGGCGGGGTGCGCGCATGGGAAGCTCCAGTGTGCGCCGGCTTTCCGGCAGGGGTTCATGATAGTCAAGGCGCCCGCGGCTGTCGCGACGCCAGCCGCATCCGGCTTAGAATCGCGGTTTCCGCCCACCGTCCCCACCGTGCCATGCGTTTGCGCCACATCGAGATTTTCGAAGCGATCCGCCGTACCGGATCCCTGACCGAGGCCGCGGCCGCGCTGCATATCTCGCAGCCCGCGGCCAGCAAGCTCCTGGCGCACGCCGAGGCGCAGCTGGGCTTCAAGCTGTTCGAGCGCGTCAAGGGCCGGCTCGTCGCCACGCGCGAAGCCGAGATCCTCACGCCCGAAGTCGCGCGCCTGAACCAGGACCTCAACAGCGTGCGCAGGCTGGCCGCCAGCCTGCGCGACCATCCCAACGGCCACCTGCGACTGGGCTGCGCGCCAGCGCTGGGCCTGGGGCTGCTGCCCGGCGTGGTGCGCGACAGCCGGGAGGCGCAGCCCGGCATCACCTTCGACATCCACACGCATCACAGCACCGAACTCGTACAGGGGCTGCTGACGCGCGAACTGGACCTGGCCATCACCTTCGACACCAACGACTATCCGGGCCTGACCCGCATGGGGCTGGGCCACACGGAGCTGGTGCACCTGAGCCGCAAGGAAGGCACGGGACCGCTGCCGCTGGCGGAGCTGACGGCCATGGCGGGCGACACGCTGATCGTGCTGGACGCGGCCGACGCCTCCGGCGCCCTGCTGCAGATGGCATTGGACGCGCAGGGCCTGGATCCGCAAGTCGCCATCCAGGTGCAAACGCACTACGTGGCCTGCGCGCTGGTGGACGCAGGCTGCGGCGACGCCATCGTGGACGCCATCACCGCGCAGGCGATGCTGCGTCCCGGCATGAACCTGCGCCGGCTGGACCCCGCGCTGCGCGTGCCGATCAGCATCATGGTGCGCAACCAGGATCCGCTGTCGGCGCTGCACCGTGACTTCATCGAACGCTTGCGCGCCGCCTGCGAAGCGCTGCAGGCCGGACTCGACGCCGCGGCCTGAAGCGGCCGGCGCACAAAAAAAAACGGGCGCCCGAAGGCGCCCGTCATTGCGTGCAGACAGGGCAGGCAGCGCCCGCCCCGCGCGGCGTCAATCCAGCTTGATGTTCTGCTTCTTCACGACGTCCTTCGCCCAGTCATACTGCTCTTTGATTTCCTTGGCGAATTCTTCCGGCGTGTTGCCCGACGGCGCCGAACCCTGGTCGTCCAGCGCCTTGATGACCTTGGGGTCCTTCAGGGCCACCACGGCAGCGTCGCGCAGCTTGTTCACGACTTCCATCGGCGTGCCCTTGGGCGCCAGCAGACCGTACCAGACCGGCTGGTTCAGCACCGGGAAGCCGGCGTCCTTGAAGGTCGGCACGTCCTTGATCGAATCGATGCGGGTCGGCCACGCGATGGCCATGGCGCGCAGCTTGCCCGCCTGGATCTGCGGCATCGACGACGGCAGGTTGTCGAACAGGATTTCGATCTGGCCGCCGACGGCGTCAGCCACGGCCGGGCCCGAACCCTTGTACGGCACGTGCACGATGTCCGTGCCGGTGGCCATCTTGAACGATTCGCCCATCAGGTGCAGCACGCCGCAGGTGCCCGAGCTGCCGTAGGAGTACTTGCCCGGGTTCTTCTTCAGCTCTTCCAGGAAGCCCTTGAAGTCCTTGGCGGGGAACTTCGGGTTCACGGCCACCACGTTGGCGGTGTTGGCGAAGTTGGTGACCGGCTGGAAGTCCTTGATCGGATCGTAGGGCAGGTCATTGGGGCGGCAAGCGGGGTTCACGGCCATCGTCGACACGGTGGCGATCGACAGCGTGTAGCCGTCGGCATCGGCGCGCGCGGCTTCGGATGCGCCGATGGCGCCGCCGGCGCCGCCCTTGTTTTCCACAACCATGGGCTGGCCCAGTTCCTGGCTCATGCGCTGCGTCACCAGGCGCGCGATGATGTCGGTCGAGCCGCCAGGCGCGAACGGAACGATCACGCGGATAGGCTTGCTCGGGTACTTGTCGGCAGCGAAGGCGGCGGAGGCGCCAAAGGTGCCGGCAACGCCGGAGGCCAGGGCAATGGCCACGGCCAGGGAGCGGACTTTATTCATAGGTGTGTTTCCTCCAATATGCGAGCCCGTGTGTGTACGGACCGTTGTGTGATGCGCCTGCCTGTAGACAGGTCAGCAATGAACGGCGGGAGGGCGCAAGTTCTGTGCGCAGGGAGAGCACTGCTTTTATAGGTTGCTTGTGGCACATGCGCCCGCCAGAATGACGGAGAATAGCAGCAAATGCTTACAGACGCATAGCGCCGGGATCCCCTTCTGACGCGCATCAAATACCTGCTCTCACATGTCCGTTGCCCTTCTGGTTTTCCCTGATTTCATGCTGGTCGCGCTGGGTTGGGCGCTGCGTCACAAACTGAATTTCTCGCGCGAATTCTTCGCCGGCACCGAGCGCCTGGTTTACTTCGTCCTGCTCCCCGCACTGCTGTTCCAGTCCATCCTGCGCACCCCCATCACCGCCGGCAACGCCGCCATGCTGCTGCAGGCCTGCGCAGCCGTCATCGCGACCGGCGTCGCGCTGACCTGGCTGGCGCGCTGGGCGCTGCGGCCGTCGCCGCTCAGCCTGGCCTCGTCCGCGCAATGCGGCTACCGCTTCAACACCTATCTCGGCCTGGCCTTGTCGGCCAGCCTGGGCGGCGCCCAGGGCCAGACGGTCATGGCGCTGATCGTCGGGTTCGCCGTGCCGATGGCCAACATGGCGGCGGTCTACGGCCTGGCGCGCCACAGCGGCGGCAACCTGCTGCGCGAACTGGCACGCAACCCGCTGGTCATTTCCACGCTGGCCGGCCTGGCCTGCAATCTGGCCGGCGTGCATCTGCCCGGCCCGCTGGACACGGCGCTGGGACGCCTGGGCGCTGCCGCGCTCGCGCTGGGCATCATGTGCGTGGGCGCCAGCCTTTCATGGGAAGGCGGCAAGGGCCATGGCGCGCTGATCGCCTGGATGCTCGGGGTCAAGCTGCTGGCGCTGCCCGCGGCGGCCCTGCTGATCGCGCATCTGCTGGCGCTGCCGCCGCTGGAATCGCAGATGCTGCTATTGTTCGCGGCCCTGCCCACCGCGTCCGCGGCCTATGTGCTGGCCATGCGCATGGGCGGCGACGGCCGCATGGTGGCCGTGCTGATATCGCTGGGCACGCTGCTTTCGGCGTTGACGATTCCGCTGTGGCTGATGCTCACCGGCGCAGGTTGAGCGGCAAGGCCCGACAACGAAAAAAGACCGCCGCCGTGAACTGACCCCCAGAAGTTGGATGGTCAGAAGCTAAAGGCCGAAGGCCTGAGCTCGGTACTGCACCGGGCTCAGGCCTTTTAGCTTGAGCTTGATGCGTTCGTGATTGTAATAACGGATG
>PJUE01000087.1_pt1 | contig 132420 bp, 127 predicted proteins | sample 1512171 | NCBI WGS metagenome assembly PJUE01 (sample SAMN08177674, study PRJNA422409) | Feces metagenome, whole genome shotgun sequencing project. | isolation source: Chicken feces (3) enriched on wood chips: alkali lignin treatment | host: Gallus gallus | place: USA: Madison | collected 2015-01-15
AGCCTGATGCACGTGGCGCCGTCGGCGGCGCTGACCAAGGCCCTGACGCTGGTGGCGATGTGCTGCGCCTTCATCGTGGCCTCGCTGCTGATCATCGTCATGCTGGACGTGCCCTGGCAGATCTGGAGCCACCTGAAGAAGCTGCGCATGTCCAAGGAAGACGTGCGCCAGGAACACAAGGAAAGCGAAGGCGACCCTCACGTGAAGGCGCGCATCCGGCAGCAGCAGCGCCAGGCGGCGCGCCGCCGCATGATGGCAGAGGTGCCGAAGGCGGACGTGGTGGTCACCAACCCCACGCACTACGCCGTGGCCCTGAAGTACGACGAGGAAAAGAGCGGCGCGCCGCGGGTGCTGGCCAAGGGTACGGGCCTGATCGCAGCCAAGATCCGCGAGCTTGCCGCCGAGAACCGCATCCCCACATTGGAAGCGCCGCCCTTGGCGCGCGCATTGCATCAACACGTGGAGCTTGGGCAGGAAATCCCGTCCGAACTCTACACCGCGGTGGCAGAAGTGCTGGCGTGGGTCTTCCAGCTGCGCTCCTGGCGGGCCGGTTGGGGCGCCGAGCCGACGGCCCCGACCCGGTTGCCCGTGCCGGTCGAACTGGACCCGCAAGCCAAAACCGCAGCACAAGGAGCTTAAGGAATGAGCGCTTTGCTCACCATGTTGAAAAGTAACGGGGCCACGCATGCGCGGCTGCTGGCAGGGCCCATCCTGATCGTGATGGTGCTGGGCATGATGGTTTTGCCCCTGCCCACGTTCCTGCTCGACCTGCTGTTCACCTTCAACATCGCGTTGTCCGTGATGATCCTGCTGGTGGCCATGTTTACGCGCAAGCCGCTGGATTTCGCGGCATTTCCGGCCGTGCTGCTGTTCGCCACGCTGCTGCGCCTGTCGTTGAACGTCGCTTCCACCCGCGTGGTGCTGCTCCATGGCCACACCGGGCCCGACGCCGCGGGCAAGGTCATCGAGGCCTTCGGCCACTTCCTGGTCGGCGGCAACTTCGCCGTGGGGATCATCGTCTTCGTGATCCTGACCATCATCAACTTCATCGTCATCACCAAGGGCGCGGGCCGTATCGCCGAAGTGGGCGCGCGCTTCACCCTGGACGCGATGCCGGGCAAGCAGATGGCGATCGACGCGGACCTGAACGCGGGCCTGATCGGCGAAGACGAGGCGCGCAAGCGCCGCGCGGAAGTCTCCCAGGAATCCGACTTCTTCGGCTCGATGGACGGCGCCAGCAAGTTTGTGCGCGGCGACGCCATCGCCGGCCTGCTGATCATGGCGATCAACATCATCGGCGGTTTGATCGTGGGCGTCGCCCAGCATGACATGTCGATGGGTGATTCGGCGCGCGTCTACACGCTGCTGACCATCGGCGACGGCCTGGTGGCGCAGATCCCGGCGCTGGTGATCTCGACCGCGGCGGGCGTGGTGGTGTCGCGCGTTTCGACCGACCAGGACATCGGCCAGCAGATTCTCAGCCAGCTGTTCTCCAACCCCAGCGTGCTGTTCCTGACCGCCGGTATCGTCGGCATCATGGGCCTGATCCCCAATATGCCGCACGTTGCATTCCTGACCCTGGCCGCCGCGCTGGCCTGGGGCGGCTGGATGCTGTACAAGCGACAAACCGCGGCAGCGGCCGCGGCGGCCGAGGTGCCGCCACAGGCGATTACGCAGGCGCAGGCCGCGGCGGCCGAGGCCAGTTGGGACGACGTGTCCATGGTGGACCAGCTAGGCCTTGAGGTCGGCTATCGCCTGATCCCGCTGGTGGACCACGCCCAGAATGGTGAACTGCTGCACCGCATCCGCAGCCTGCGCAAGAAATTCGCGCAGGACGTAGGCTTTTTGCCCCCGGTCGTGCATATCCGCGACAACCTGGAGCTCAAGCCCAACGATTACCGCATCCTGCTGTCCGGCGTGGAGGTCGGTCACGGCGTCGCCATGCCTGGCCAGTGGCTGGCCATCGACCCGGGCGGCGTGACCGTGCAGATCAAGGGCACGCCCACGACCGATCCCGCCTTCGGCTTGCCGGCGCTGTGGATCGACGGCAGTCTGCGCGATCAGGCGCAGGTGGCGGGCTATACGGTGGTCGATGCAGGTACCGTGGTCGCTACCCATCTGAATCACCTGATGCATCGTCACGGTTCCAATCTGCTGGGCCGCCAGGAAGTGCAGCAATTGTTGGACCGCATTGGACGCGATGCGCCCAAGCTGGTCGAAGATCTGGTGCCCAAGACCCTGTCGCTCACGGCATTGCAGAAGGTATTGCAGGGCCTGCTGTCGGAAGAGGTGCCGATCCGCGATATGCGCACCATCATCGACACCTTGTCCGAACATGGTCCGCGCCTGGCGGCGCTCGCCGCAGGCACGGGCAGCCAGCCCGACATCAACGAACTGATCGCCCTGACGCGCCGTTCGCTGGGCCGCGCCATTACCCAGCAATGGTTCCCGGGAGAGGGCGAGTTGCGGGTAATCGGCCTGGACGTGAAGCTCGAGCGCGTGCTTTCGCAGGCGATGACGACCAGCGGCGGCCTGGAACCCGGGTTGGCCGACACCTTGCTGCGCGAAGCGCAGGCTGCGGTCGAACGCCAGGAATCGCAGGGCAACGCGCCGGTGCTGCTGGTGTCTCCGGTCTTGCGTGCGCCTTTGTCGCGCTTCCTGCGGCACCATCTGCCGCAGCTGGGCGTGTTGTCGAATACGGAAATACCCGATGAGCGCATGGTGCGTGTGACCGCGCTGATCGGCGGAGGTAATGGGGCATGAAGATAAGCCGATTTTTTGGGGCGAATAGCCGCGATGTGATGCGCCAGGTCCGGCAGGTGCTGGGCCCGGACGCGCTGATCGTGTCGAACCGCAGCGTCGATGGCGGCGTGGAGGTGCTGGCCACCGTCGAAGGCGCTTTTGACGATGCCGCCCATGAGGCCGCGCCGCGCCAGGACGCCGCGCCCGTCCGGCCGCCCGAAGCGCCGCCGCCTGTGGGCATGCGCTTCGATCTGCCTGAGCAGGCAGGGCGCGCGTCCACGCCTGTGATGCCGCCGGGCGGATATGCGACGCCGTCGCGTTCGATCGCCGCATACCAGACCGCCTACGCCTCTTCGACGCAGCCTGAAGATGAGACACCCCAGATTGCTCCGATAGCGCCCCAGCCGGTGGCGCCCGTGCGGGTTGAATTGCCATCGCTGCCGCCGTTGCGCCAGGTCCCCGCAGATCAGTCCGCTGCATCCGCTGCCGCGCCTGGCGCTCCTGCCGCCGCATCCGCATATGCTGCCGCGCCGGCAGGGTTGGTCCCGGCGGCGCCTGTAGCCTATGCGGGCCAGCCGGCAAGCGCGGCTCCAGCGCCTGCGGCCTATACGCCGTCCGCGCCCCAACCGGCACCCGCGCCTGCCATGGCCCGCATGCCGGACGCGCCGTTGCGCCAGCCGCCGGTTTTGCCGCCTGCGGCGATGCCGGCCGACGCCGCAGCCGGACTGCAGGACGCCATCAGCGCGCTGCGCGGCGCTTTGGAAAGCCGCATGGACGGCCTTCTCTGGGGCGGCCGCCAAGGGCCGGGTCGGGAACCCGCGGGCGCGGCTTTGTTCCGCAGCCTGCTGGATGCGGGGTTCAGCACCAAGCTGGTGCGCACGCTGGTGGAGCGCCTGCCGGAAGGAATGACGCCGGAAGCGGCGCTGAGCTGGGCCCGCAACGAACTGGTGACCCACCTGCCCGTGCTGCGCTCCGAGGATGAGTTCCTGGCTGGCGGCGTATATGCCCTGGTCGGTCCGACCGGTGTGGGCAAGACGACCACGCTGGCCAAGCTGGCCGCACGCTGCGTGGCGCGCGAGGGCCGCGAGCAGGTCGCGATGCTGACCACCGACAATTTCCGGATCGGCGCGCTGGAACAGCTGCAGATCTACGGACGCCTGATGGGCGTGCCCGCCCACTCCGTGCGCGACGCGGGCGAGTTGCGCCGCATCCTGGTCGAATTGGGCAGCCGCAAGATCGTGCTGATCGATACCACCGGCATCAGCCAGCGCGATCGCCAGGTGGCGGAACAGGCAGCCATGCTGTGCAATGCGGGCAAACCCGTGCGCCGGCTACTGGTGCTCAACGCGGCCAGCCAAGGCGACACGCTGGATGAAGTGGCGCATGCATATCGCAATGGCGTGGGCGAGGATGTCGCCGGTTGCATCATTACCAAGCTGGACGAGGCTACGCGCCTGGGCGCGGCGCTGGATACGGCCATCCGTCATCGCTTGCCCATCCATTACATGTCGGTCGGGCAGAAAGTGCCGGAACACATGGAGCTGGCCCGCGCCGACGTGCTGATCGACCGCGCCTTCTCGATGGTCGAGCGCGCCCGCGCGCTGTACACCCCTAGCGAGGCAGACCTCGCTACGCTGGTGTCCGCGTCGCGGGAGCCGGAAAGCGTGGATCCAGCTCGCAAGCGGCAGTTGCTGGCGTCCGCCATCCTGCGTCCACAAGGCGGCGCGGGGTCCATCGAGGCCGCGCAGAACCTGGACGACGCGATCACCTGGCTGGAAAGCGATCCCGCCTGCGTGCAGGCTCGCGCATCCTGGCGCGGCTATGTCGGCGACAGTTCGGGCGCGAGCGTAGCCGCCTTGGGCGATGACCCCTTGGCGATGGTGCGTCGAGAGTTTTCCGCGGTTTGCGGACGGCACCTGCTTGCCATGCACGGCAAGACCGCCATGAAGGGGGAGGGCCTCCCGGGTGGGGCCTTGCTGGGCACGCTGCTGATGAGTGATCGCGGCACGGCTTTGGCGGCACCAGCGCAGCAATTGGTGCTGCCGCACGGCCTGTTGTCCTCCTTTGCGCCAGCGGCGCCGGCCCAGCCGGACGCGGCCCTGGCGCTAGAGGCGCGAGTGGCCTGGCTGGCCGAGAAATTGGCGCGCGTCCCGGTCGTACACATGCTGGAAACCGGTACTTCCGCCTTGTGGCCAGCTTTGAACGAGCAGGGCGTTGCCTGGGTTGCGCGCAGCGCTGGCGGGCAGCGCGTCATCCAGGATGACTGCCCGACCAATCTGAATGCCGTGGGCAAGAGCGTGGGCTATCTGCCCGTCGGCCAACCTGGCGATATGCCGGGGCTGCACAGCGTCCAGGGCAGCAAGCGCGTGCCCCTGGCGTTGTGGGCCTCAGGTACGGAAGTGATCCTGCCGGGCCGCAACGGTGGCGAGCCCGTCCGGCTGGTCTGCGCCCGGCTGATCGACACGGTCAGTGGCGAGGTGGCCGGACAGTTGTTCGGCATGACCAATCTGCCCGCGTCCCAAGCGGATGCCGCCACCGTGGCGCGCTGGCTGGTGCTGCAGGATGAGGCCAAGGCGGGGTTCCGCTATATGGCGAATGCGTGGCAGGCTTTGCCGGCGGTGGACGGCGCTCATGCCTTGGCGCGCCAATCGCTAATGGCCGGCCAGATGGGCGCGGCATGTTGGCAGCTGGCGCATACGCCGGCAGCGGAAGTGCTGCGCGGCCCCCTGTCGGGCATCATGGGAACGGATCGCAAGCTGTCCGGGCGCATGTTGCCGGTGGCTTTGCTGAAGATGTATGCGATGCTGGAAATGACGGCGGGGTGACGACGGCCGTTGTTGCAGTGGCTTTGCGCAAATATGTGATGGGTTGCGCGCGATAGCGAGGTGGGATCTTGCGCGCGAACTGGCGCGCTTTACCCATCCTGCCAGGTTCAACCAGCCACGATGGGCTTGCGGCCCGGGCCGCTGCGTGCGCCACGCCCGCGGGCGTCGTAAGTGGACACGGTGCCACCCGCCGCGCCCAAGCCGCGCAGGGCGTCCAGCGACTGCTGCGTGTAGCGCAAGTGCACGTCGATGAGCGCGCCGTTGCGCAGGTTGATTTCGTTGGCGGATGCCGATTTGCTGAGCAAAGCCTGCCAGACGCCGGACAGTTGCGGGTGCAGAACAGCCGCCTGCTCGGTGCCGGTGTGCCCGGCGGGCAGGCCAATTTCCGCGAGGAGGGAGTCCCGGACCTGGCTCAGGTCCACAAGCTTGCGGGCGACGTCGCCCTTGCGCTCGGTGATTTCCTGCAGCGTGCCGACGCTTCCCAAGCCCACCAGCACCTCGGTCTCTTCTTCCAGAATGGCGGAGAACTCGGTGATCAGGGCATCTTCCTGGCGCATGCAGGATTGCAGGGATTCGACGGTGCTCATGGTCATGCTGTTGGACTCGGGAGATTCGGGGTTACTTCAGCAAATCGCGGGCGCTGGCAATCAGACTGTCCGCGATGCGGCCGGTGTCGATCTTCAACTGACCCGATGCGATTGCCGCACGGATGGCGGCGACGCGTTCAACGTTGATGTCATTGGAGCCGTCCTGCAGCGCCAACAGTTTGCGCGACGCCGAGCTCAGCGCCACCTGCGAGCTGCTGGAGCCGCTGGCGCTACTGGCGCCATAGGCCTGGGCAACCGCCGAGTCGGCGCGGGGCGCGACGGCGTCAGCCGATAGGGGGCGGTTGGTGGTCGAATTGATCTTCAAGATTTTCTCCGCAGGGCGTCCTGGGTCGGTTGTGCGACGGTTTCGCCTACTTATGCCTCAGTAACGGCAGGGCCGGACGGAACTTTAGGGGCAGGCGGCGTGTTGGTGCAATGCGACATGTAACAACAATTACAGTTGTATTTCCACCAGGCCGGCGTTGCGCACCACGCCGCTGACCACTTGGCCGCCTGCGGTGCGGACCTGCACGGTTGCGCCAGGTGCGGCGTTGTCGAGCGCCTGGCCTTCGCTGCTGACGACGAAGCCCTTCCCGCGCGCGTTGATGCGGACGTTGGCGCCGCGCACCACCGATTGTGCGTTGCGCAATCCGGAACCCCGCACCGCTTGCCCCGCATTGATCCGGTGCACGGCCGACATGCCCACCACGGTTTGCGGATCTGTAATCGCGCCAGGGGGCAGGGAGACCAAATCGCCGTCTCTTGGAGCGAGGTCGTCCGGCGTCAGGGCCTGCCCCGCAGCAATCATGCGGGCGGCGACGTAGTAGTGGCCCGGCACGCTCACCGTCGCCTGGACATACGCCGTCCAGGGCTTGGGCGCGTTGCAGCGCACCCCGACCGTCATGCGTGAACGCAGTTTCATACCCGAGGGCATAAACGGGGACATGGCGTCGCAAGGCGCCAGGCGTTCCGCGCGCGGCGGGTCTATCGCGATCGAGGGCTGCCCTGGAAGGCCGGCCAGTTGATCCAGCAGATAGGTTTGCGCGGCAAGAGCGATCGCCTCGGGTGCCTGGACGGCGGCTTCCTGCCCCTGCGCGGCGGCCAGGGGCAGCAGCAGGGCTGCCAGGCAGCCTGCGCGCGCGCGGAGTCGGAGTGCGGATATTTTCATGATGGAGGAATTGTAGAAGTCCGCGGCATTCGGCAATACGTGAATTGGATGAGAAATGACGGGTTATTTGGCTGATTGTGTTGAGCCCCCGGCCCCTATGATGCCGTCATCCAATGGGATAACGGTCTGTCCGGCGTCCCTGGCTTTATCTGAATTGCAACGCACCAAGGCGCCCCGATGCTAGACAGGCTTAATGAAGATTTTCGGTTCTTCCAGCAGTCCCTGGGACTGCGCGCGCAACGCCAGGAAGTGCTGTCGTCGAACATCGCCAATGCCGATACGCCCAATTACAAGGCGCGCGATTTCGACTTCAAGACGGCCATGGCCAACGCCATGGAAGGCACGAAACGCCTGCCCGACACCGCGCTCACGCTGACTGCCGCTCGCCATATTCCGGCCAAGGCCGTATCGCAAGGTCCGACGGAACTCCTGTACCGCCTGCCGTACCAGCCGAGCATGGATGGCAACACGGTGGACATGGACATCGAACGCGTGCAGTTCGCGGATAACACGCTGCATTACCAAAGCACGATGCAGATGCTGTCTGGCCGTATCCGGACCATGATGGCCGCAATTCAGGAATGATTCTTTAAAGGGAGCGGCAGGCAATGTCCTTGTTGAGCATTTTCGATATCGCCGGTTCGGCGCTCAGCGCGCAATCGCAGCGCATGAACGTGGCGGCCAGCAACATGGCCAACGCCGACAGCGTGGTTGGCCCCGACGGCAAACCCTACCGCGCCCGTCAGGTCGTGTTCCAGGTGAATCCCCCGGCCGGCCAGGCGCTGGGCCAGGAAATCGGCGGCGTGCGCGTGGCTGGCGTGGTCGAAGACCAGTCCCCCTTGAAGCAGGTCTATGACCCGCAGCACCCCATGGCCGACGCGCAGGGTTACGTCAGCATGCCCAATGTCGACCCGGTGGCCGAAACCGTGAACATGATCGCAGCCTCGCGCTCTTACCAGGCAAACGTGGAAGTGCTCAACACCGCCAAGGCCCTGATGCAGAAGACCCTGACCATCGGCCAGTCCTAATTTCCGGAACCAGTTAATCCATGACCACTATCGACCAATCGACGAGCAAGACCGGCTTGGGCCTGGCTCAAACGGGCGCCAATAGCAGCAGCACGGCGCAAGGCCTGCAGGACCAGTTCCTGAAACTGCTGGTCACGCAGCTGCAGAACCAGGATCCCCTGAACCCGATGCAGAATGCCGAGCTGACATCCCAGCTGGCGCAGATCTCCACGGTGGAAGGCATCACCAACCTGAAGAACACCATGCTCGCCATCAGCGGCCAGATCGACGTGTCGCAGTCGATGAATGCCGTGGCCATGATAGGCAAGGGCGTGCTGATTCCCGGCTCCAAGATCAAGTCTGGCGTGGATGCGGCAAATCCCGAGGCCCGCGTCGTCACGCCTTACGGTCTGGACCTGCAGGGCGATGCCCAGAAAGTGCAGATCCGCATTTCCGACGCCAATGGCGCGGTCGTGCGCACGATCGAAACGACAGACCAGAAGCCCGGCGTGTACACGCTGTCCTGGGATGGCAAGAACGATAACGGCATTGTGCTGGAACCGGGCGCGTACACCGTGTCCGTCCTGGCTACGGATGCCGATGGCAAGAAGGTGAATGCGGAAGTCCTGAGCTACGGCCAGGTCAAGAGCGTGGCGTACTCCACTGAAGGCCTGAGGCTGGATCTGGGCCTGGAAGGCCAGACCAGCATGCTGGACGTGCGCAAGGTGATCGGCGCCTGAAGCGGGCGCAATGTATCGGTGCCGGCGCAAGGGCGGCGGCTTCCCCTAGTTAAAGATTAGCGAGAACAAACATGGGTTTCGGACAAGGATTGAGCGGCTTGAACGCCGCAGCGCAGAACCTGGACGTCATCGGCAACAACATCGCCAACTCCGGCACGGTCGGCTTCAAGTCCGCCACCGCGTCGTTCGCCGACGTTTACGCCAGTTCGCGCGTCGGCCTGGGCGTGAAGGTTGCGGCCATCAACCAGCGCTTTACCGTGGGTACGGTGAACGGCGGCGGCGGCGAATACGACATCGCCATTGACGGCGCCAAGGGCATGTTCCGCGTAACCGACCAGAGCGGTGCGGTGATGTACACCCGCAACGGCGAATTCCTGGTCGACAAGAACAATTTCATCATCAACGCACAGGGCTATCGTCTGACGGGTTATCCGCCGGGCTCCGTGGGTGCGAATCCGGTGGAATTGCAGTTGCCTACTGCCAACGTGGCACCGAAGGCGACTTCCACTGGCACCACCGTGGCCAACCTGGATGCCAACGCGAAAGTCATCTACGAAACGGATACGCAAACCAAGGCACCCGTCCTTGGAAGGGTCACGTTGGGCACGGCGCCCGCCACTGTGTACACCTTCAGCCGTGATGCTACGGGAACGGCAACGCTGGAGGATACCGTGCCGGCCGGTCTCGGGCTGCCGGCCCCGGGCTCCACCTTCACCGTCGGTACGGAAACGGTAACCGTGGGCGCGGGCGGCGTGATTACGGGTGGTGATCTGTCGAAGATGGGGGCGTTTACTGAGTACACGGCGGCTGTCGTCGAAACTGGCAAGCCGTTCGACCCGAAGCTGTCCAACTCCTATACCAACGCCTCGCCGATGACGGTGTTCGACTCGCTGGGCAATTCCCATCAGGTCATGCAGTACTTCGTGAAGCGCCCCGCAGCTACTGCGGATACCAGCACGTACGACGTTTACTACACGATCGACGGGCAGGCCATGGCGCCGACCACTGAAGCGGGCGGAGTCTGGGGCAACCCGCAGAAGTTCACCTTTAACAAGGCCGGCGTGATGACCAGCGCACCTGTCGTCAACCTGTCCTTCGCCAACCCGGGCGGCGGCACCACGCCCGCAGATCCGATCAACATTGCGATGAACTACGCCGGCACCACACAGTTCGGCAGCGCCTACAAGCTGGTAGCCAAGCCGGACGGATACGCTTCCGGCGAGTTCAGCGGCATCAACATCAGTGGTGACGGCAGCATAGTGGCGAGCTACACAAACGGCGAGACCCAGGTCGTCGGCACTATCGTGCTGGCTGACTTCTCCAACCTGCAGGGGCTGCAGCCCGTGGGCAACAACGCCTGGACGGAAACCTCCGCCTCCGGCCAGCCCATCCTGGGCCAGCCCGGCACCAACGGCCTCTCCAAGGTCGTGGGCCAGGCCACGGAGTCGTCCAACGTCGACATGAGCAAGGAACTGGTCAACATGATCATCGCCCAGCGCACGTACCAGGCCAATTCGCAGACCATCAAGACCCAGGACGAAATCATGCAAGTCCTGATGAATCTGAAGTAAGCCGGACAGGCACGAGACGACACCGACGGAATAGGCAATGGACCGTATCATCTACACTGCCATGAATGGCGCGGCGCGCATCACCGAGCATCAGGCCGCGCTTTCCAACAACATGGCCAACGTGAACACGGCGGGTTTCCGCGAGCAGATCGCGCTGTACCGCTCCGTGCCGGTCACGGATGGGACGAGTCTGCCCACGCGTGTTTCGACGGTGGCGTCCACGCCGCGCAACAGCTTCCAGATGGGCAATATGCAGACCACGGGCCGGGACCTGGACGTGGCGCTGTCCAGCGAGCGTGGCTGGATCGCCGTGCAGACGCCGCAGGGCGAGGCGTACACCCGCGCCGGCAGCCTGCAGGTCGGCATCAATGGCTTGTTGCAGACCTCGTTGGGCCAACCCGTGTTGTCGGACCAGGGCGGCCCCATCGACGTGCCCGACCAGGCCGCGCTGACCATCACCGCGGACGGCACCATTACCGCCATCGGCGCAGGCGACGCGCCGAACAACATCCTGAACCTGGGCCGGATCAAACTGGCCAGCCCGCAGAACGAGCAGCTGGTGCACGGCGACGATGGCGTCTTCCGCATGGCGCCCGTCAATGGCCAACCCGCGCCTCCGGTGCCTGCCGACCCCAGCCTGCGGCTGTTGTCGGGCGTGCTGGAAGGCAGCAATACCAATCCGATGGCGGCGATGGTCGGCATGATCGCTAACGCCCGCCGCTTCGAGCAGCAGATGCAGGTGATCCAGCAGTCGGACCGCAACGCCGAGCGCGCCAACGGCATCCTGTCGGTAAGCGCGTGATACGGCAACTGAACTAGAAACATTTTTTGCGCGCGGCAGGGCCGCGGCACCAGGAGTACTTCATCATGATGCGTTCGTTGTGGATCGCCAAGACGGGTCTGGAAGGTCAGCAGACTTCCATGGACGTGATTTCGAACAACTTGGCCAACGTTTCGACCAATGGCTTCAAGCGCGGTCGCGCCGTGTTCCAGGACCTGATGTACCAGACGCTGCGTCAGCCTGGCGCCCAAGTCGGCGACGCTACCCAGCTGCCGTCGGGCCTGCAACTGGGTACCGGTGCGCGCGTGGCCGCGACCGAGCGCATCCACACCGCCGGCAATCTGAACAACACGGGCAGCGAGATGGATATCGCCATCAATGGTCGTGGTTTCCTGCAGGTCGAACTGCCTGACGGCACCCAGGCCTACACCCGCGACGGCGCACTGCAACGCGACCAGAACGGCCAGTTGACGACCGTCAGCGGCTACGTGATCCAGCCGCCGATGAACATCCCCGACAATGCGCTGTCGATCTCCATTGGTAACGACGGCATCGTTTCGGTGACGCAGCCCGGCGCCGCTGGCATCAACGTGCAGATCGGCCAGCTGCAGATCGCCACGTTCATCAACCCCACCGGCTTGCAGAGCGTCGGCGAGAACCTGTACCTGGAGACCGACGCTTCGGGACCCGCCAACCTGTTGCAGCCTGGCGTGGACGGCGCCGGTTCGATCATGCAGAAGTACGTTGAAACCTCCAACGTCAACGTCGCTGAAGAGCTGGTCAACATGATCACCACCCAGCGCGCCTACGAAATGAACAGCAAGGCCGTCAAGACCTCGGACGAAATGCTGGCCCGCCTGACCCAACTGTGATGCCCATGTCTGTCCTGCGCCTGGTATCGAGTGCGGCCCTGGCTATGCTGGTGGCCGGTTGCGCCATGATCCCGCCCGAGCCCATCGTGACCGGGCCGACGACGGCGGCGCCGCCGCCGCCGCCCACGCCCATGGCGCAGCCCACGGGCTCGATCTATCAGCCGACGACCTACGGCAACTATCCCTTGTTCGAGGACCGCCGGCCGCGCAACGTGGGCGATATCGTCACCATCGTCCTGAACGAAAAGACCAACGCTTCCAAGAACGTCGCCACCAACACCAACCGCAGCGGCAGCGCTTCCCTGGGCATCGCCGCCGCGCCGTCCTTCATGGATAGCTGGGCCAATGCCAACCTGAACACCGACGCCAAGGGCGGCAATGTGTCGCAGGGCAAGGGCGACAGCACGGCGAACAATGCCTTTACCGGCACCATCACGACCACGGTGGTGGGGGTGATGTCCAACGGCAACCTGCAGGTCGCGGGCGAAAAGCAGATCGCCATCAACCGGGGCAGCGAATTTGTGCGCTTCTCCGGCGTAGTCGATCCGCGCTCCATTACCGGCACCAACACCGTGTCGTCCACGCAGGTGGCCGACGCCCGCATCGAGTACCGCAGCAAAGGCGTCATGGACGAAGTCCAGACCATGGGCTGGCTGCAACGCTTCTTCCTGATCGCTTCGCCGTTCTGAACATGAAACAACCGAATCCGATATCCGCCTTGGTGTCCTTGTTGGCGCGCGTCTGCATTTCGGTCGGGCTGATGGCCGGCGCGGGTGCGGCGCACGCCGAACGGCTCAAGGACCTGGCGTCGATCCAGGGCGTGCGGGGCAACCAGCTGATCGGCTATGGCCTGGTCGTGGGTCTGGATGGCAGTGGCGATCAGGTGCGGCAGACGCCGTTCACGCAGCAAAGTCTGACCAATATGTTGTCGCAGCTGGGCATTACCGTTCCGCCCGGCAGCAATATGCAATTGAAGAACGTGGCCGCGGTCATGGTCACGACCACGCTGCCGGCATTCGCCCGGCCGGGCCAGACGCTGGACGTGGTGGTTTCGTCCATGGGAAACGCCAAGAGCCTGCGCGGAGGCACATTGCTGATGACCCCGCTCAAGGGGGCCGATAGCCAGGTCTACGCGATCGCCCAGGGCAACATCCTGGTGGGCGGCGCGGGCGCCTCCGCCGGTGGCTCCAGCGTGCAGATCAACCAGTTGAATGGCGGGCGCATCAGCGCGGGCGCCATCGTAGAGCGCGGCGTGCCCACTACGTTCGCGCGTGACGGCTACGTTTATGTGGAACTGAACAATACCGATTTCGGCACGGCGCAGAATGTGGCCATGGCGTTGAACCGCAAGTTCGGCCAAGGCACCGCCACTGCGCTGGACGGACGCGTGGTGCAGGTGCGCACACCGATGGATCAGGCTTCGCAGGCGCGCTTCCTGTCGCAGCTCGAAGACTTGCAGGTGGCGCGCGCGCCCACGGTGGCCAAGGTCATCATCAATGCGCGCACGGGTTCGGTCGTCATGAACCGCACCGTCATGATCGAAGAAGCCGCCGTGGCCCACGGCAATCTGTCGGTCATCATCAATCGCCAGAACCAGGTATCGCAGCCTGACACGCCTTTCACCGAAGGGCAGACGGTGGTGGTACCCAATACGCAGATCGAGGTGCGTCAGGAGAACGGTTCCCTGCAACGCGTGAGCACCAGCGCCAATCTGGCGGATGTGGTCAAGGGCTTGAATGCCCTGGGCGCCACGCCGCAGGACCTGCTGGCGATTCTGCAGGCCATGAAGACCGCCGGCGCCTTGCGCGCCGAACTGGAAATCATCTGACGGCCATGGCGTACACCAATGATGCGGCGCGCGGCGCCAGCCGGCAGGATTCGGTTTTCGACATGGGCCGCCTGTCTGACCTGAAGCGCGATGTCAAAAAGGATCCTGAGGGGACCGAGCAGCAGAAACAGGTTGCCAAGCAGTTCGAGGCCCTGTTCCTGCAGATGATGGTCAAGCGCATGCGCGAGGCGACGCCCAAGGAAGGGCTGTTCGACTCGCAGCAGACGCAGATGCTGCAGTCCATGGCGGACGAGCAGCTGGCCCTGCATCTGGCGTCGCCTGGCATCGGCCTGTCCGGCGCCATTCTGGCACAGATGCAGCAGGGCAAGCCCGGCGAGTTGGGCGCGGATGCGGTCAAGCGCCTGGGAGAGGGCGCGGACCTCGACTTCCGCGCCGCTGGCTCGCGCGAAGTGTCGGCATTGCTGAATGTGATGCGCAATAACAGCGCGCAGAACCGGGCGCTGGCCGCTGCGGAAGGCGCGCCCGACCACGTGGTCGCCTTCATATCCAAGATGTCGCGCGCAGCCAATCTCGCTTCCCAGCAAAGCGGCGTGCCGGCCCGCCTCATCATGGGCCAGGCGGCGCTGGAGTCGGGCTGGGGCAAGCGCGAGATCAAGCACCAGGACGGCAGCACCAGCTACAACCTGTTCGGCATCAAGGCGGGATCCAGCTGGAAGGGGCAGGTTGTCAACGTACTGACTACTGAATACGAAGACGGCGTGGCGAAAAAGGTGACGCAACCTTTCCGCGCCTACGCGTCCTACGAGGAATCGTTCGCGGATTACGCCCGTCTGATCGGCAACAGCCCGCGCTACGAGGGCGTCACGCAGGCCCGCAACGAGATCGAGGCGGCGCGCCGGATCCAGGATGCGGGTTATGCGACGGATCCCCAGTATGCGCAAAAGTTGATCGGCGTGATGAGCCAGCTGCGGGGTGCGGCATCCAAGGTGGAAATTTCTCGCCAGATGTTGGAAGGACTCTAAATTCGGATCACCTCCTGCCGTTAATTGGATATCCAGGTATATCAGCGGTTAAATACGGGGCATTGTCAGCATGAATATGTATAAATTGGCGCTGGGCGGGCTGAACGCCGCTCAGGCAGGGCTGGCCACCACCAGCCACAATATCAACAATGCCACCACGGTTGGTTACAACCGCCAGCGCGTCATGGTTTCGACTGCCGGCGCCCAGGCGACCAGCAACGGCTACATAGGCCGAGGCGTGCAGGTCGACACGGTCGTGCGCAGCTACGACAGTTTCCTGTACAAGCAACTGGTCGGCGCTCAGGGCAGTGGCGCCCAGTTGCAGACGCAATACAACCAGGTTTCGGCAATCAACAACCTGTTCGCCGACCGCACCGTCGGCATCGCGCCGGGCCTGACCAATTTCTTCACCAGCATGAATGCGGTGGCCAGCAAGCCTGCCGACCCTGCCGCGCGCCAGGATTTGCTAGGCAAGGCCAATAGCCTGGCCACCCAGATCCGTTCGGCCTACACCGAGATGCAAAACCAGCGCATCGGCCTGAACACGCAGATCACCACGACGGTCGAGCAGGTCAACAGTTATCTGACGCGTATCGACGATCTGAACCAGCAAATCTCGCTGGCTACGGGCAAGGCGGGCGGCAGTCCTCCGAACGATCTCCTGGATCAGCGCGACCAGGCCGTCATGGAACTGAATCAGCTGGTAGGCATCACCACCTACGAACAAGGCGACAAAATCAACATTACGTTGGCCAACGGTGGCCAGGCGCTGCTATCCGGCAACACCATCTATCCGCTGCAAGCGGTGGCTTCCTCCAAGGATACGGGACGCACCGCCATTGCCTACACGCTGCCGGCCGGCTCGGGTAAGACGGTCGCCGTGGAGCTGGATGATGCGGAAGTGACCGGCGGCTCGCTGGGCGGCCTGTTGCAATTTCGCGCGACTTCGCTGGATGTCATGCAAAGCCAGCTGGGTCAGATGGCCGTCGGCCTGGCGCTGTCCTTCAACGAGCAGCACAAGCAGGGCCTGGACCAGAACGGCAATCCCGGCACGGACTTCTTTGGCATCGGTTCGCCGCAGGGCGTACCGAATGCGCAGAACAAGAGCAACGCGTCGCTTTCGGGTCAGTTCACGAACCTGAACAACATCAACGCCAAGGAATACGAGATTTCCTTCGACGGCACGAACTACCGCGTGCTGCGCATGCCGGAAGGTTCGCAGGTCTACAACGGTCCGGCCACCGGGACGCCGGGCACGCTGAATCTCGACAGCGAGATGGGTGTGACCCTGACCATCAGCGCGCCGCCCCAGGCTGGCGACAAATGGTCGCTGGCACCCACGCGCGATGCGGCACGCGATCTTACCGTTCTGATCTCCGATCCTTACAAGATCGCGGCGGCCGACTTAGAAGGCGGTGACGCCAACGGCAAGAACGCGCTGAAACTGGCTCAGCTGCAGAACAGCAAGGTGCTTGGTAACGGCACGATGAGCGTGAACGATATGTTCGGCCAGGTGGTGAATACGGTTGGGGTGCAAACCGCTCAACTCAAGTCCGCGGCGACCGCGCAGGCAAACCTGATCACGCAGAAGACTGCGGCGCAGCAGGCTGTCTCGGGCGTCAACCTGAACGAAGAATACGTCAGCCTGTCGCTGTACCAGGAACAATATCAAGCCAGTGCTCGCATCATTGACGTGGCCAGCACCATGTTCGACACGCTGCTGGGTCTGCGCGGCTGATCGGATCGTTGAATCGTGACAAATAAAGAAAATTTCGGAGCTTCACCATGCGCCTGAGCACCTCGATGATGTACTCGAACGGCCTGAAGGGCGTTCTCTCTCAGGAATCCGATATGAACCGCCTGGTTGAACAGGTCGGTAGCGGACGCAAGAACCTGACTCCGGCGGATGATCCCCTGGCCGCTGCGTTGGCCATTAGCGTGGCTCAGACGCAGAGCATGAACAATACGTATGGCATGAACCGACAGACGGCCAACACGAATTTGGGTCAGGAAGGCAATACCTTGACGGCGGTGACAAACGCCTTGCAGGAAGCGCGGACCCGTATCATTCAGGCAGGCGGTGTGCTCTCTGATAGCGACCGCCAGACGTTGTCCACCGCGCTCAAAAGCACGCGCGATGCGCTGTTGGGTCTAGCGAACACGACGGACGGCAATGGCCAGTATCTGTTCTCGGGCAACGATGGCAACGTGATACCGTACTCCAAGGACGCCACGGGCAAGATCGTCTATAGCAATTCGGTAGGTGAGCGGACCATTCAGGTTGACCAAAGCCGCCAACTGTCCACCAGCGATCTGGGTAAGGATATTTTCGGTCGCGCCAATCCGGGATCGCAAGCCTTTGTCGCGTCGGGGGCAGACTCCAATACTGGCACCGCCGAGTTTGGCTCGGCATCCGTGACGCCGGGCTCGGCCAACGCTGGCAAGAAGTTCGCGGTGCAGTTTGAAACCGATGTGGCTACTGGAAAGATTGGGTATCGGGTCACGACGACGAATCCCGATGGTTCCAGCACGACTGTTCCGGCGGCCGGGTCGCCTGCAGCTTACGCTGACGGCGCCACGATCAATTTGGGTAGCGGTGTATCCGTATCGATCAAGGGCGCCCCGAATGCGGGTGACGTGATCAACGTCGATAGCGTCCAGGCTATCGATATGGACGTGTTCGCTACCCTGGACAATGTCATCGCTGCGCTGGACGCACCCAGCGCTGGCGACCCCGTCGCGACCGCCAAACTGAACAATGCACTAGCGACGGCCAACAAGAAGCTGGCGAACACCTACGACAACGTTCTCACGGTGCAGGCTTCGGTCGGCGCCAGGATGAACGAACTGGACGCACTGAACTCCACGGGTACGCAGAAAGGCCTGTCTTACTCGAAGTCTCTGTCTGATCTGGAAGAACTGGACTACTACCAAGGCGCCAGCCAGCTCGCGTTGCGCCAGGTCGCGCTGCAAGCGGCGTCGGCAGCATTCATGACCATCCAGGGATCAAGTCTGTTCAGCCGCAAGTAGCAATGCGGTAGGTTCAAAAGCGCGCCATCGGGTGCGTAGGGTTGCGCCTTTGCGGACGCTACTGGCCAGGGGCCGGGGCGTCCGTGTGTGCGTGCAGAGTAGGAAATAGTCGTTTCACATTGCTTAACGCTCGGATATTCCATGCTTGTCAACTTGAAAGTCCGCACCTGTCTCGTTCTGGTGTTGCTGCTCTTCACGGGCGCCATGTTCATCTCAAATGGCGTGGCGTGGATGGGGCTGAACTCGAGCAATGAGAAGCTGGAGCGGGTCAACGACGCCTATTCCACGCAGGCCTCGCAGCTGAACCGGGCCTACATCCTGTTCCTGCGCGGCCGCTTGCTGTTGGCGACGTCGCTGATGGATCTGCAGCAAGGAAAGACCGAACAGGCGACTTCGCAGGCCAAGCGCGCGGAAGGTTTGATGCAGGAAGGCGCTCAGGCGCTGGACGCATACCGCAAGGCACCGCGCCTGGAAGGCTCGGAGGCTTTGAATCAAAAGCTGGAAGGCGCCTACAAGCAATTCAGCGACGTGGTCAGGCGTCAGGCGGCCGCTTTGTCGACCATGGCGGTGCAGGACTACCTGGATCTGAACGACGCGGGGAGCGCGGCGAACACGGCTCTGAGAGAGGCCGTCGGCGGCGTGCTGGCGCATATCGACTCCAGCACCGATGAGCTGGTGGTGCAGGCCGAAGCGGCCCACGGCGTTTCGCGCACGGTCACGATAGTCATGCTGGCGATCTCCCTGGCCTTGGCATTGGGCTGCTGGCTGTTCATCAGCCGGACCGTGCTGCGCCCGTTGCGGGAAGCGGGCGACCATTTTGAAAAGATCTCGGGCGGCGATTTCACCGGTCGCATCGACGTGCGCAGCACCAACGAGATCGGTCAATTGTTTGGCGCTATCAAGCGTATGCAGGAAAGCCTGACCCGCACCGTGGCGCTGGTGCGCCGTGGCGTGGACGAGATCAACGTGGGCTCGCGCGAGATTTCCGCCGGCAACACGGACTTGTCCAGCCGCACCGAGCAGCAGGCGGCCTCGCTGGAGGAAACCGCGGCGTCGATGGAAGAACTTGCGTCGACCGTGAAGCAGAACGCGGACAATGCGCGCCAAGCCAATCAGCTGGCGGCCAGCGCGTCCGACGTGGCCGAGCGCGGCGGTTCGGCGGTGTCGGAAGTGGTCAGCACGATGCAAGGCATTTCGGCCAGCTCGCGCAAGATCTCCGAGATCGTGTCGGTGATCGACGGCATTGCCTTCCAGACCAACATCCTGGCGCTGAATGCGGCGGTGGAAGCGGCGCGCGCGGGTGAGCAGGGCAAGGGCTTTGCGGTGGTGGCGGGCGAGGTTCGCTCGCTGGCGCAGCGCAGCGCCCAGGCGGCCAAGGAAATCAAGGGCCTGATCGAGGATTCCGTGAGCAAGGTCAGCGCGGGCTCGCAGCAGGTGGAGCGCGCAGGGTCGACGATGCAGGAGATCGTGGCCTCGGTGAAGCGGGTGACCGACATCATGGGCGAGATCTCGGCGGCGTCCGAGGAACAGTCCAGCGGCATCGACCAGGTGAACCGTGCCGTATCGCAGATGGACGAGGTGACGCAGCAGAACGCGGCGCTGGTGGAAGAGGCGGCGGCTGCCGCGGGCTCCCTGCAGGAACAGGCGCAGCGCCTGGCCGAAGCGGTGGCCGTGTTCAAGATCAATGTGGGCGAAGTGATCGAAGTCCCCGCGCAGCAATTGGCATCGCAACGCAGCGCGCCCCGCATGCCGGTGCCGCCCGCACAGCCGCAGGCTGCGGCAGGCAAGGTGCCCGCCGAACCCGCCAACGCTGAAGCGCCTCAGCCGACGGAACCTGCACCCAAGGCGGCGCCTGCGCCACGCCTGACTCAGGTCGCCCGGCCCAAGCCAGCGCCGGAAGCGGCTACCACCGTTCGTCCGCTACGCCGGCCAGCCAGTCGCCCGGCGAGCGCCAAGGATGCCGCGCCTGCGGCGCCAGCCTCCAGCCGGCGCCCGACGCCTGCGGCGGATGACGATTGGGAGTCTTTCTGACGGAGGGATCCGTCAGCGCAGCACAGGCAGTAAAGCTACCCCCCTATTTACGGCCTGGCGGCAAGAGTGCCGCCGGGACGACTACCGGAATATACGGAAATGTTTAGCAATCTGAAGGTGCGTACGGGCTTGATGCTTGCCCAGTTGGCCGTAGCGCTGGCCGCGCTGGTTTCCATCGTCCTGGGCTGGAACAGCATGCGTTCCAACTCCGAGGCGATCAATGCGCTGGATAGCTTGAGCGTACAGCAGGCGAATCTGATCAAGGACGCTTACACGCAGATGCTGCGCGCGACCATACGCGCCGACATCGCTGCCGCGCAGCGGGCCACGGGCGACGCCAATGGCGCCAGCGAGAACACCCGTACGGTGCAACAGCTGGTCGCCGACGCCAAGAAGAAGATGGAGACCTTCAAGGCCATCCCGAAGACCACGGCGGTAGGCAAGAGCGCCGAGGGTGATCTTCTTTCCTCGTTCAACGGCTTTGCAGACGCATTGCAAGCCATGATGTCGGCGTTGGACAAGGGCGATTCGGCGGCTTACCTGGATTTGAAAAACACCAGGGCAGGCGCCGCGAGCGGGGCGTTCTCGAAACAACTGGGCGAATTCGCCAAAGACATTACCTCCTACAGCGAAGAGATGGTGTCGTCCTCGCGCTCGCAGGCGGCGACGATGGCCATTGTGTACGCCGCGTTGGCGGTGCTGATCGTGGCGGTGTGGCTGGGCGCCTTCCTGTTCATGAATCGTGTCGTTCTGCGGCCTTTGCGCGCTGTCAGCGACAGCTTCGACAAGATCGCTGGCGGTGATCTGACCGTCCGCGTAGACGTGACCTCGACCAACGAGATCGGCACGTTGATGGCTGCGGTCAAGCGCATGCAGGAAAGCCTGACTCGTACCGTATCTGCGGTGCGCCGTGGTGTGGACGAGATCAACGTGGGCTCGCGCGAGATTTCCGCCGGCAATACGGACCTGTCCAGCCGCACGGAAGAACAGGCCGCTTCGCTTGAGGAAACCGCGGCTTCGATGGAGCAACTGGCATCGACCGTGAAGCAGAATGCGGATAACGCGCGCCAGGCCAACCAGCTGGCGGCCAGCGCGTCCGACGTGGCCGAGCGCGGCGGTTCGGCGGTGTCGGAAGTGGTCAATACCATGCAGGAAATCTCGGCCAGTTCGCGCAAGATCTCCGAGATCGTGTCGGTGATCGATGGCATTGCCTTCCAGACCAACATCCTGGCGCTGAATGCGGCGGTAGAAGCGGCCCGCGCGGGTGAGCAGGGCAAGGGTTTTGCCGTGGTGGCGGGCGAAGTGCGCTCGCTGGCGCAGCGCAGCGCCCAGGCGGCCAAGGAAATCAAGGGCCTGATCGAGGATTCCGTGTCCAAGGTCGGCGCGGGTTCGGAGCAGGTGGAGCGCGCCGGCTCGACGATGCAGGAGATCGTGGCCTCGGTGAAGCGCGTGACGGACATCATGGGCGAGATCTCGGCCGCGTCGGAAGAACAGTCCAGCGGCATCGACCAGGTCAACCGTGCCGTGTCGCAGATGGACGAGGTGACGCAGCAGAACGCGGCGCTGGTGGAAGAGGCTGCCGCGGCCGCGGGTTCGCTGCAGGAACAGGCGGAACGCCTGGCCGAAGCAGTGGCTGTGTTCAAGGTCAATGCGGGCGAAGTGATCGAAGTCCCCGCGCATCAGTTGGCGGGTCAACGTCCGGCGGCGCGCGTGGCTGCCCCGGTCGCGGCCGCAGTGCAGGCGGACGCGCCCGCGGCGGAGGCCAAGGCAGTGCCGGCCGTGCGCTTGACGCATTCCACCCGGACCAAGCCGGCTGCGGCTGAAGGGGCGACAGCGGCGCGGCCGCTGCGCCGTCCCACGGTACGTCCGGCTGCTGCACCGGCGGCCAAGCCCGCCGCGACGGCTGGCCGCCGATCAGCGCCTGCGGATGACGACTGGGAATCTTTCTGACACCGGCGTTGCCGGTAAATGGGTAGGGTATGCGAGGCTATATACATCTTCTGGCGACGGCCGTGGTGGCGGTTCTTCTGGTCGGCTGCGCGGCGTCCGGGCACAATTTCGACCCGGACAAGCTGTCGACCTTGACCCCTGGGCAAACGACGCTGGAAGAGGCTTCACGTGCACTGACCGCCCCGCCCGACAAACTCTACAAGCAGACCGACGGTACGCTGCTCGCGCTCTGGGCCTTCAAAATCACCTTCGTCGCGGACGGCTTGTACAGCCGCAAGGAAGCGCTGCTGCAATTCGGTCCGGACGGCCGACTGCTGCGCCTCGTCGACAGCACCAATATCTTGCTGGAACCCTGGGAACGCCAGAAGCTGCTGGGACCCGCGCCTATGCCTGACCTGCGTCAGGACATGGCGCCGCCCGCCGCGGCCCCCGAGGTGCAGACCATCTACATACCGGGTCCGGGTGAACCGGCCGGATTGCAGCCTCAGGGCAAATAGCGCCCTGTAGTCCAGCGGGGAGCATCGCGGCGCGAGCCGCGATGTACGTCGCCCGGAGTGCATGTCTCGTGTAACAAGGCATGTCCATCGGGTGGTTTTTTATTTGGTCAGAGTAGTTCCTGAGGGATGGGGAAATAATATGGAAGCGAGTCTCGAGTCCGGTACGAAGTCCGGAAAGGTCGGCAAGAAGAAGGCCGCGCGCGCACCCAAGGTGAAGCGCAAGCTGCGGTTGCGCGATGCCCGCGTCGGCACCATGTTGCTGTGGGTCATGGCGTTCTTCGCCGTGTTGATCGCGGCGGTGGGCGGTCTGGCCGCGTATTTCCTGCAGAACAACTATGAGTCGATTCGCGAGGTCAATGCACTGACCGAACGTTCGAAGCAGGTCGAAGTGATCAACAGCGACATGTTGCGCGCGCGGGTTGCCTTGATGGTCGCCGCGCGCCACCTGCAGGAATCCGGCTGGGGCAGCGGCGAGAACTCGGCCCGCGATGCCGCGGCGGCCTTGAAGGGCGCCACGGACCTGCTGACCGGTGTGCGCAGCCGTTTCGCCGATTTCCAGAAGAACATGCTGCAGGACGATACGGGCCGCCAGCTGTCCATGAACCTGGTCCGTCGTTATCGTTCCTACATCGACGACGGCGTGGATACCATGGTCGAAGCCCTGCGCAGCGAAGACTATTCCACCTTCTACATGGTGAACAACGAGTACGGCACGCCGCGCAGCGCAGCCTTCATCGAGGCGCTCAGCGAGTTTGGCAAGTACATCGGTGACCAGCAGCAAGCCACGATCGAAAAGGCCGAAGCCAATTTCAACCTCGCCATGGTGGCGGTGGGTGTCGCGGTCGGCCTGGCTGTGCTGCTGATGATTCTGGCGCGTCTGGTGTTCGGCCGCCTGGTGGTGCGCCCCTTGGTGGAAGCCGGCCAGCATTTCGACAAGATTGCAGCCGGAGACCTGACCAGCCGCGTGGAAGTGCGTTCTCACAATGAGATCGGCCAGTTGTTCGCCGCGCTCAAGCGCATGCAGGAAAGCCTGACCCGTACCGTATCCGCGGTGCGCAGCGGCGTGGACGAAATCACCGTGGGTTCGCGCGAAATCTCGGCCGGCAATACGGATCTGTCCAGCCGCACGGAAGAGCAGGCGGCTTCGCTGGAGGAAACCGCGGCGTCGATGGAAGAACTTGCGTCGACCGTGAAGCAGAACGCGGACAATGCGCGCCAGGCCAACCAGCTGGCGGCCAGCGCGTCCGATGTGGCCGAGCGCGGCGGTTCGGCGGTGTCGGAGGTGGTCAGCACGATGCAAGGCATTTCGGCAAGCTCGCGCAAGATCTCCGAGATCGTGTCGGTGATCGATGGCATTGCCTTCCAGACCAACATCCTGGCGCTGAATGCGGCGGTGGAAGCAGCGCGCGCGGGTGAGCAGGGCAAGGGCTTTGCCGTGGTGGCGGGCGAGGTTCGCTCGCTGGCGCAGCGCAGCGCCCAGGCGGCCAAGGAAATCAAGGGCCTGATCGAGGATTCGGTGAGCAAGGTCGGCGCGGGCTCGCAGCAGGTAGAGCGTGCGGGTGCGACGATGCAGGAGATCGTGGCCTCGGTGAAGCGGGTGACCGACATCATGGGCGAGATCTCGGCCGCTTCCGAAGAGCAGTCCAGCGGCATCGACCAGGTGAACCGTGCCGTGTCGCAGATGGACGAGGTGACGCAGCAGAACGCGGCGCTGGTGGAAGAGGCGGCCGCGGCCGCGGGTTCGCTGCAGGAGCAGGCCCAGCGCCTGGCCGAAGCAGTGGCCGTGTTCAAGATCAACACGGGCGAAGTGATCGAAGTTCCTGCGCACCAGTTGTCAGGCGGTTACGCCGCGCCGACGCTGACGCAGGCTTGATGCCCGTCGTCTGACGTCAGTAACAGGACCGCGGCCGCGCTGATGCGCGGCCGCGGTCCATATGCTTTGCGCCTTGGCGTGCGCAAATTCATGCGCACGTTAAGTTTTCGAAAATTTGGTCGTTAACAACAATAACGCCTGAAAAGGGCGGTGAACAGTGTTCGAAAATGCGGGGCCGTGCCGTCCCGGAGCCTGACGAACCTGGCGGGGGAACACGTCTATGCGGGGCGTCAGATCCGGTTTGCTCGCCGATATTCATTCGCTGCTCGACATGATGTATCCGGAGGCAAGCTGTGCGCGTCAACCTACCCGTCCACAATGTAGAAACCAAGCTGCGCGAGGATCAATACCTGATCTCGCGTACTGATACCAAGGGCCGGATCGTCTATGCGAACCCGGCTTTTGTCGAAGTCAGCGGTTTCTCCCGCGAAGAACTCATCGGCAAACCGCACAACATCGTGCGCCATCCCGACATGCCGCCCGAAGCCTACGAAGACCTGTGGGAAACGCTGCAGGCCGGAGAGTCGTGGCTGGGCCTGGTGAAGAATCGGCGCAAGGACGGCGGTTACTACTGGGTGCTGGCCAATGCAACGCCCATCGTCGAAAACGGCGAGGTCGTGGCGTATTCCTCGGTACGGGTGCGCCCCTCCGAAGAACAGATCGAAATGGCTGAGGATTTGTATGCCCGAATTCGCGAGGGCACGGCCAAGGGCGTGCGCATCCTGCGCGGGCGTCCCGTGCGGGCGGGCTGGCGGCGCGGCGTGGACGTGCTGGCATTTCCATTCCGGCGCAATGTCCGCAGCCGCATGCTGCGTCACGCGCTGCTGTCATCCGCAATCATGGCTGGCGCGGGCATTTACGGCCTGCGGGCCAATTGGGCGGAACTGAGCACCTTGGGCGCGAGCGTTGGCTGCGCGGCCATTGCGCTGGGCGTCATCGCCATCTTTGGCATGGGCTGGCGCCTGTCGCGCTCGCTGCTGGATCCGATGGTGGATGCCGCCAATATGGCGCGTCAGGTGGCCGCGGGCAATCTGACCACGCAGATCGTGGCGGATTCCGACGATGAAGTCGGAAGTTTGAAGTTCTCGCTGGAAGTGATGCGCAAGAGCCTGATCGGGATTGCACAGGACGTGTATCGCGGCATTGAAGGCACGACCCATGCCGCAGCGCATATCGCGCGCGGCAACCAGGAACTCGCGGGCCGTACCGAAGGCCAGGCGGCGTCCTTGCAGCAGACCGCGGCCAGCATGGAACAGCTGACCTCCACGGTGCGGCAGAACGCCGACAACGCGCGCCAGGCCAACCAGCTTGCGGCCAGCAGCATGGAAGTGGCGCGCAAGGGCGGCGTGGCGGTCGGGCAGGTGGTCAGCACCATGCACGGCATTTCGGACAGCTCCCGCAAGATCGCCGATATCGTCAGCATCATCGAAGGCATCGCGTTCCAGACCAACATCCTGGCCCTGAACGCCGCCGTGGAAGCGGCCCGCGCCGGGGAGTCCGGCAAGGGCTTCGCGGTGGTGGCGGGCGAGGTCCGCAGCCTGGCGCAGAAGAGCGCGCAGGCAGCCAAAGAGATCAAGGGCCTGATCGAAGACTCGGTGGAGCGCGTGACCGAAGGCTCCCAGCAGGCCGAGCAGGCGGGCGCGACGATGCAGGACATCGTGGCCGCCGTGCATCGTGTCACGGACATCATCGGCGAGATCTCGCAGGCTTCGCAGGAACAGTCCAGCGGCATCGAGCAGGTGGATACGGCGGTGTCGCAGATGGACGTGATGACGGTGCAGAACACCGCGCTGGTTCAGGATCTGGGTGGCGCCGTGATGCAGCTGGGCAACCAATCCGGCGCGCTGCGCGAGACGATCCGGGTGTTCCGCCTTACCGGGCAGCAGTAAACGGAAACGGGCGGTGTCACGCACCGCCCGGCATCCACCACTACCAGTCCAGTCCTATTTGCCCGCCAGAGCGTCGGCGACCCGGCTCATCGCCGTGAGCCCAGATTCGAACAGCGATTCCAGGAAGGGCCCGGCGTGCGGCAGCACGACCGTCAGAATGGTGACGCCGATGATGAGCGTTACGGGAAAGCCGATAGAGAACACTGACAGCTGCTGCGCCGCGCGGTTCAGGATGCCCATGGCCAGGTTGATGGTCAGCAGCGCGCAGATCAGGGGCAGGGCCAGCAACAGGCCCGATACGAATATGGTCTTGCCCCATTCCACCACCACGCCAAAGCCGTTCTGATGCAACTGGATCATGGCGACGGGCAAGGTGTCGAAAGAGCGAACCAGCGCAGCCAGGACCAGCAGATGGCCGTCCAGGGCCAGAAAAGTCAACATCGCGATGATGTTGAACAGGCGCGACAGCACCGCGGTGTTGGCGCCGGAAGCCGGGTCGAAGAACGAGGCGAACGACAGGCCCATCTGCAGGCCGACGAATTCGCCGGCGGTCTGCACGGCGGCGAACACCAGGCGCATCGTGAAGCCCAGCGAGATGCCGATCAGCACTTGCTGCATGACCATCCACAGCCCGGTAAACGAACCGGGCGCAATGGGCGGCACGGGATCGAGCGCCGGACTGATGGCGACGGCCAGGACGAAGGACAGCCCGACCTTGACCTTGATGGGAATCAGCGATTCGGAGAACAGCGGGGCGGTGCCCACGAGCGCCAGGATGCGCACGAACGGCCAGAGAAACTGGCCGATCCAGCCGTTGAGCTGCTCGAGCGTGAAGGCGATCATGGGAGAAGTCCGGTGTCCGGCGGCGGGTGCCGCTCAGGACACCAGCATGGGGATCTGGCCGATCAGCTGCCGTATGTAGTCGACCATGACGCCGATAAGCCAGGGGCCCAGCAGCACCAGCACGCCGCACATGGCCAGCAGCTTGGGAATGAACGACAGCGTCATTTCGTTGATCTGCGTGGCGGCCTGGAAGATGCTGATGACCAGGCCGACCACCAGCGTCACGAGCAGCAAGGGCCCGGCCATCGCCAGCACGATCTTCATCGCCTGGTAGGTCATGGTCATGACGGTTTCGGCGGTCATGGCGATTTTCCTCCAGGCGTTATTGGTAGAAGCTTTGGGCCAGGGAGCCCATGAGCAGGTTCCAGCCGTCGGCCAGTACGAAAAGCATCAGCTTGAAGGGCAGGGCCACCGTCACTGGCGGCACCATCATCATGCCCAGCGCCATCAGTACGCTGGCGACGACCAGGTCGATGATGAGAAAGGGGATGAAGATGGTGAAGCCGATCTGGAACGCGGTCTTGAGTTCGCTGGTGATGAACGCCGGCACCAGGATGCGCAGGGGCACCTGAGTAGGGTCTTCCAGTGCCGGCTGCTTGGCCAGGTTGGCGAACAGCGACAGATCGTTTTCGCGCGTCTGGTGCAACATGAAGGTACGCAGCGGCGCGGCGGCGCGCTCGACGGCCGCCTCGAACTGGATCGAGCCTTCGGACAGCGGCTTGTAGGCGTCGGTGTAGATCTTGTCGAACACCGGCGACATCGTATAGAAGGTCAGGAACAGCGCCAGGCCGATCAGCACGTGGTTGGGCGGCGACATGGCCGTGCCCATGGCGCTGCGCAGCAGGCCCAGCACGATGATGATGCGGGTGAAGCCCGTCATCATCAGCAGCGCGGCAGGCAGGAACGACAGCGACGTCATCAGCAGCAAGGTCTGCATGCTGAGCGAATAGGTTTCGGAACCGTTCGGACCCGGCGTGGCGGTCAGCGCTGGCAAGGTGGCCTGCGCGACGACACCCGCGGGAAACAGGGTGAGGCCCAGCAGGGCGGCGGCGCCGAGCAGGTGCAGTGCGCCGGGCCGGGCGCGGACGAGTGTCGTGCTTGTGGGCAAACTCATGGGTGTCGCTTGGAGGGCGCTGCAGCGCTAGCGGCGCTTGAGCGCCTGGCCCAGCTTGGCCGCGAAGGCGGCTGCGGGCAAGGTCGAAGCCTCCGGCAACTGGCCGGCGGGCAGGGTATGCAGGGTATTGAGCTGGTTCGGGCCGACGCCCACCACCAGCCAGGTATTCTCGACTTCCACCACCACGATGCTCTGGCGCGGACCGACGGGCAGGCTTGCGACCTGCCGCAGCAGGTTGCCGCCGCCGCGTTGTGTCAGCCCGGCGCGGCGCGCCAGCCAGGCCGAGGCCAGGATGGCGGCCACGACCAGGATCAGGCCGGCAACGACGCGCAGGAGGGCGGTATCGTCCATGGCGCCAGGGTCAGCGGCGGTTGTTCAAGCGGTTGATCCGCTCGGACGGCGTGATGATGTCGGTCAGGCGGATGCCGTACTTGTCTTCCACGACCACGACTTCGCCCTGGGCGATCAGGTAGCCGTTGACGAAGATGTCCATCGGCTCGCCTGCCAGGCCGTCCAGCTCGACCACGGAGCCCTGACCCAGCTGGAGCAGGTTCTTGATGGTCAGGCGGGTGCGACCCAGCTCGACCGTCAGCTGGACGGGTACGTCCATGATCAGGTCGATGTCGGCGCCAGCGCCGCCGGCGGTGCCGGCCAGGGGCTTGAACACGGATTGCGCAGCCGGTTGGGCGGCTGCGGCAGGAGCTGCAGGTGCCGCCGCGGCAGGGGTCGGCGCGGCCGCGGGAGCGGCCGCGCTGGTTTGCTCGGCCATGGCGGCGGCCCAGTCGTCCTGCGGCTTCAGGCCGTCGGCCTGGGTGGGCGGATTGGCGCGGGATTGTTCGGCGAGCGCGTCGGCCCAGTCGTCGGCCGGGGACGAGCCGGTACCGGGCTCGTTCTTGTCAGTCATGGTCAGAGGCCTCGTTGGATTCTGTATCGTGGGTAAACATGTTCTGTACGCGCAGGGCGTACTGGCCGTTGAAGACGCCGTAGCCGCATTCCATCAGCGGCACGCCGTCGACGCTGGCGACTATGGTTTCGGGTACGGTCACGGGGAGGACGTCACCGACCTTCAGGCTCATCAGTTCGCGGATCGACGAGGGGATGCGGGCAAATTCCGCTACCACGTCGATGTCGGCGCTACGTACCTGGCGCGAGAGCTGCTGCGCCCAGCGCTGGTCCACTTCTTCGAGCGTGGTTTCCTGCAGCGGGCGCGTCAGCAGATCGCGCACCGGTTCGATCATGGAATAGGGCAGGCAGATGTTCAGGTCGCCGCCGGTCGCGCCGAATTCGATGTGGAACGAGGTGACGACCACCACTTCATTGTTGCCGGTGATGCTGGCGAACTTGGTGTGCATCTCCGAACGCACGTACTCGAATTCGATCGGATAGACGGGATCCCAGGACTTGCCGTAGCTTTCCAGGGTCAGGTTGAGCAGGCGCCGGATAATGCGCTGTTCAGTCGTGGTGAAGTCGCGGCCTTCGACGCGCGTGTGGTAGCGGCCATCGCCGCCGAACAGGCTGTCGATGACCAGGAACACCAGGTTCGGGTCATAGGTGAAGAGGGCCGTGCCGCGCAGGGGCTTCATCTGAATCATGTTCAGATTGCTCGGCACGGGCAGGTTGCGTTCGAAATCCGCGTACTTCTGGATCTTGATCGAACCTACGGTTATGTCCGCGCTGCGGCGCATGAAGTTCAGCAGCACGTGGCGCATCTGCCGGGCGAAACGCTCGTTGATGAGCTCCAGCGTCTGCATGCGGCGGCGTACGACGCGCTCGGGCGAACTCAGGTCGTAGGCGCGGGCGCCGGCGTTCGGGTCCGTGGCGCTAGCTTTGCTGTCGCTTTCGCCGGTGACGCCCGCCAACAGCGCATCAACCTCGTCCTGCGAAAGAAATGCCTCGTAGGCCATGCTTATTGCACCACGAACGCCGTGTACAGTACGTCGGTGACGTACTGGCCGTCCGGCAGGGGCGAGAAGGGGCGATTCACGGCCTGCTTGATGGCGTTGGCCATGTCGGTCTTGCCTTGCTGAGTCTGTACGCCGGTGGGCGATTGCGACGACAGCACCATCAGGATGCGGCTGCGCACTTCAGGCATGTACTTTTCGAGGCGCGTGCGGGTTTGTTCGTCGCTGACGCGCAACGTCAGGCCCACGTGCATGATGCGTTCCGTATCAGGATTCTGCAGCGTGACGGTGAAGGGTTCGATCGGCACGAAGATCGGCGCGGGCACGGCGACCGGGTTGGCCGGCGGCGCGACAAAGGTGGTCGGGGCTGCTTGCGGGCCTTGTTCGGGTTGGCCGGGCTGACCGGGTTGGCCAGGTTGCCCTGCCGGCACCTGACCGACGCCGAGCTGCACGGTTGCGCTGTTCTGCGGCTGCATGCGTTGGGTGATGAACCAGGTTGCGCCGGCGCTGGCCGCGGCAACGATGAGCAGGACCAGGATTGCCAGCAAGGGGCGAAGAATACGGCCCATGCCGCCGGAGCGGGAAGAAGGCGCGCCGCGCGCAGGCATGGGTGAAGGTTTGGAAGTCGCCATCTCGGTGTCGATGCGTGTTTTGCCGCTGATGAAAACGGGTTCTTAGTGGATGAAAGCATTCTGCCCCAAATGCCGCTTCCGCTTGGAGGCGAAAAACAGGGCGAAAGCCGCGTATCTCAAGCTATTGCTGCACCGCCCGCAGCCGTGGCCGGGAGCGATGCGTTGCTTTGTCAGGCGAAGGTGTCCACCAGCGCGTTGGCGTTGCGCGGGGCCGTTACCGCAGCCGGTGCTTCAGCCACGGCTTCGGCGCCAGTCTGGGCGCCTCCGGCATGGCGTTGCGAGCTGTTGCCGCCTTGTTGCGCGAACTCCTGTTGGGCGGCTTGTTCACCCACGCTGGTCTGCCCCAGCGAGATGCCGGCCTGGGCCAGCGCCTGCTGCAGTTGCGGGATGGCGGTTTCGACCGCCTGGCGTACCGAGGCGTGGGCCGACACGAACGAAGCGCTGGCGACGCCGTCCGACAGGTTCAGGCTGACGCGCAGCGGGCCGAGATCGGGCGGATCGAGGCGCAGTTCGGCAGTTTGCATGCCTTGGCGCGCGTTGTGGCTCATCATGACGACCTGTTGGCCGAGCTCCGTGCCCCAGTGGGTGCCGCCGACGGGAGTGGCGACTTGCAGCACGACCGGCACGACCGGAGCGGCGACCGCTGCGGGGTTTGCAATCGGAGCGGCAGAAGGACGCTGCGCGGCTGCGGCAAGCGCCTGGGCCAGATGGTCCTGGGCCGAGGCGCCATGCTGGGGCGCCTGGAATTGCTGTTGCGCGCTGGCCAGGGCAGGGGTCTCGTCGGTCTGTTCTGGCATGGTGCCATGGTCCGCGGCGGGGCGTGCGTCGCGCGCGGGACGGGGCAGCGCGACCTCCGCAGCGAGTCGCGGCGTTTCGGCCTTGACGGGCGCGGTAGCGGCCGGGGTGCGGACCGGCGTTTGCGCGACGGCCCCGGCGTCAGTGCCGGGCTTGGCTGCCGCGGTGACGACCGGTACGGCGATTTCTGCCTCGCGGGCGGCCAGCGCGGCGGCAGCCTCTGCCTGCGGAGCGGTCAGGCCGACAGCGCCAGAGGCTGCGATGGCAGCGGCCTGCGCCTGCGTCGCTGGTGCCGCGTCGGCTGCATTCAATGCGGCGGTCAGAACGGCGGCGCCGCTGCTCATCGCTGCGGCGGCAGCGGTGGCGTTGCCGCGCGCGAGCTGCACTTGTTCTGCGGCCTGGGCCGCGATTTCGAGGGCTTGCTGCGGGAGTATGACCGCGGGTTGCGCGGCCGCAACGGCGAGTGCGCCTGCCTCGGCCTGCGCGGCGGCTTGCACCGCCTCGTCGATGGCGCCGGCGGCGGCGCCTTCGGCGCGGGCGGCTGGGTCGCTGGATGTCTTGCCATCAGCCGGCGTCTTGGAGCCGTTGTTCGCGGGGCGCGAGTCGGCGGCCTGGTTGGGGCGTTGTTGCGCGGGACGCTGCTGGGCCAGCACGTCGGAGAAGCTGGGGCCCTTCTTGTTGTTTACAGGCGCGCTCTTGGCGCCGAGCGCGTCGGCGATCGACGAGGGCGCGGCGGGCGCGATGGAGGGCAGGGGCAGGGGAGCGTTCATCTGGGGCTTCCTGTTAGGTATTGCTTAATGCATGCCGGTCTGGCGCTGGACCAGACGGGCGGAATATTCATCGTTGGCGCGCTGTTCGCGGCGGGATTCCACCACGGCCTGGGCGCGCAGTTCGCGCTGCGCCAGGGCGTCGTAGGAGTTGAGCTTGCGCTTTTCCTGTTGCCAGTAGAGCCGGCCCTTGGCGAGGTTGTCGTCGGCTTGGCGCAACACGCCTTGTTGTTGGCTGATGGCGTCGTCCAGCGTGCTGATGAAGCGCTGGTAGTTATGGCAGTCGCTGGCGGACATTCCGCTGGTCATTGCCTGTTGCAACCGTTCCAGGTAGTCCTGACGGTAGTCGTGCAGCATGGACAGCTGGCGTTCGGCGTTGGTGCGTTCGGCGCTGAGCCTGCCGAGGAGGCGGGCGGCTTCGTCCGTGCTCTCTTTGGCCAGGTTGATCAGCATGTCCAAAGGCAATTGGCTAGGCATAAGCGTCCCTCAATTCGAAACTGGCGCGCAATTGGCTGACGGCGGCTTCATAGCCGACGTTTTCGCCGATGTCTTGTTGCAGGAAGGCTTCCAGGCGTGGATAGCGGGCGATGGCCTCGTCCAGCTGCGGATCGTTGCCGGCAGCGTAGGCGCCCACCGCGATCAGATCGCGGTTGCGCTGGTAGCGCGACAGGCTTTGCTTGAAGCGGCGCACCACGGTGAACTGCTCGGGCGTGATCAGCGAAGTCATGGCGCGCGAGATCGACGCTTCGATGTCGATGGCCGGGTAATGGCCTGCTTCGGCCAGGTGGCGCGACAGCACGACGTGGCCATCCAGGATGGCGCGAGCCGAATCGGCGATCGGATCCTGCTGGTCGTCGCCTTCGGCCAGCACGGTGTAGAAGGCGGTGATCGAGCCGGCCTTGCCGGATGGTCCAGGCGCGCCCATGCCGGCGCGCTCGACCAGCGTCGGCAGCTTGGCGAAGACCGAGGGTGGATAGCCCTTGGTTGCCGGCGGCTCGCCGATGGCCAGCGCAATCTCGCGCTGCGCCATGGCGTAGCGGGTCAGCGAATCCATGATCAGGAGCACGTCCAGGCCCTGATCGCGGAAGTGTTCGGCCAGACGCGTGGCGTAGGCGGCGCCTTGCAGGCGCAGCAACGCCGACACGTCCGCCGGCGCGGCCACCACGACGGAGCGCGCCAGGCCCTCCGGGCCCAGGTTGTGTTCGATGAATTCCTTGACTTCGCGGCCACGTTCGCCGATAAGGCCGACGACGATGACGTCGGCCTTGGTGTAACGGGCCATCATGCCGAGCAGTACGCTCTTGCCGACGCCAGACCCTGCGAACAGGCCCATGCGCTGTCCGCGGCCGACGGTGAGCAGGCCATTGATGGCGCGCACGCCGGTGTCGAGCACCGTATCGATGGGGGCGCGGGATAGCGGGTTGATCGGTTGGGCGGACAGGGGGGCCAGTTCGGCGCCCGTGAGCGGACCAAGTCCGTCCAGCGGGCGGCCGGCGCCGTCCAGTACCCGGCCCAGCAAGGCGTTGCCCACCGGCAGGTGGCGGCCCAGCTGCGGCTTGGCGTTGCCGTTCAGTTCGGCCTTGCGCGGCAACGGGATCTGGCGTTGCACGGGGGGCTCGCCAGGCACGACGCGGGCGCCGGGCGGCAGGCCCGAGATATCAGCCTGCGGCATCAGGTAGAGCGTGTGGCCGTCGAAACCCACGACTTCGGCATCCGCCCAGTGGTCGTGGCCGCGAGCGATTTCGATGCGGGCGGCTGCTCCGACGGGCAGACGCAGGCCGGTCGCATGCAGGACCAGACCTGTGGCGCGCGTAATCTTGCCGCTGACGAGCCACGGATCGGTCGAGCCCGCGCGGATGGAGCCGATTTGCAGTTGGGTCTGCCAGCGGTCGATGACCGGAACCGTAGTAGCGGACGCAGCCGGTTGGCCGGGCTGGAGGGAGGCCGGATTGGCGCTCACACCGGTTCCTCCCAGGATACGTTGCGGCCCAAGGAGGCCGCGACCCGGCGCCAGCGCGTCTGCAAGGTGGCGTCGATGTCACCAAAGGGCGTTTCGGCGCGGCAGCCTCCGCGCGAGATGGACTCATCGGCCAGGACGCGCCAGTGGCCTTCCTTGAGCTCATCCGCCAGATGCAGGCGGATCAGTTCGATGTCTTCGGGGTTGGCCCACAGGCGCATCTGGCCGCCGGCGGTGGGGTTGATGTGCAGCACTTCCCGCACCGCGTTGATAACGGTTTCCGGCTGGTCTGCGAGCGTGGTGCGCACTACCTGCTGGGCGATGTCCAGGGCGAGGGTCAGCAGGCCCTGGCCCATTTTTTCTTCGAGCGAGCCGAGGGAAGCGGCGCAGGCTTCGACCAGCGCATGCAGGCGCTGTGCTTCCGCGGCGCCCTGTTCACGCGCCTGGACGAGACCTTCTGCGTAGCCTTGTTCGCGGCCGGCGGCCAGGCCGGCTTCGTAGCCAGCCTGTTGGCCAACTTCCAGGCCGGCGGCATGGCCCTGCGCGTGGCCTTCCTCGCGGCCTTCGACAAGCGCCTGGGCGCGCAGCTGGGCCATCACCACTTCGGGATCCGGTCCCGGGTCGGGTTCGGGTTCCGGCTCCGCTTCGACGACCGCGGGCTCGTCGAACGACAGCATCTGCCAGCGCCGCCAGGCGGCGCTGCGCGAGATGAGCGCCGTGGCGCCGCTGTCCACCTCAGACATAGGTGTCGTCTCCCTGGTTGCCCAGGACGATCTGGCCGCTTTCGGCCAGGCGACGCGCGATCTGCAGGATCTTCTTCTGCTCGGTCTCGACCTTGGACATGCGGATCGGACCTTGCGCGTCCAGGTCTTCGCGCAGCATTTCGGCGGCGCGGCTGGACATGTTGCGCAGGAACTTGGCGCGCAGCTCTTCCGGGGCGCCCTTGAGCGCAACCATGAGCGTGTCGTTGTCGATTTCCTTGAGGATGAGCTGGATGGCGCGATCCTCGACGTCGAGCAGGTTGTCGAAGACAAACATCTCGTCGATGATCTTCTGTGCCAGATCGTTGTCGCGCTCGCGCAGGCTGGCGACCACGGTTTCTTCCTGGGTCGAGTTCATCATGTTCAGGATCTCGGCCGCGGTGCGCACGCCGCCCATCTTGCTGCGCTTTGCGCCCTGGCCGGCCAGGACCGAATTCAGGACTTCCGTGAGCTCGGACAGCGCTGCGGGCTGCACGCCGCCGAACGTGGCGATACGCAGCATCACGTCGTTGCGCAGGCGGTCCGTCAGGAGCGCCAGTACGCCGGCGGCGCGGTCGCGCTCCAGGTGCACCAGGATGGTCGCGATGATCTGCGGGTGTTCGTCGCCGATCAGTTCGGCCACGGTGTTCGGATCCAGCCAGTTCAGCGCATCGATGCCGCTGCCGCCTTCGCCGGCTTCCAGGATGTCTTCGATCAGGCCGGCTGCGCGGTCGCTGCCCAGTGCCTTGGTCAACACGGTACGGATGTAGTCGTCCGAGCCTAGCGTGACGGCCATGAATTGGTCGGCTTCCTGGCGGAACTCTTCCAGTACCACCGCAACGTCGCTGCGCGTGACCTGTTTCAGGCTGGCCATGGCGGCGCCGACCTGCTGGACTTCACGGGCGCCGAGGTATTTGAAGACCTCGGCCGCCGCATCTTCGCCCAGCGACATCATCAGCACGGCGCTGCGCGTCATGCCGTCCAGCGGGGTGGAATCATTTTTCATCTTTATTCATCCAGGTGCGCAGAACCATCGCGACGGCGCGCGGATCCTTATTGGCCATCGTGCGGGCGCGTTCCAGGTTGTCCTGGTAGCGGTCCACTTCCTTGGCGCGGGCCGCGTCCTGGGCCTCGCGTGCAGCTTCGATGCGTTCGGCTTCAGCCTGTTCCGGATCGACCGGCGGGTAGAGGTAGTCGCCCACCGTGCGGCGCAGCAGGCGATACAGCCACAGTGCCAGCACGCCACCGACCAGCCAGGCCAGGATCGTCTTGAACAGCGAGATCATTTCCGGATCGCGCCACATCGGCACCGGCGGCGGGCCATCGTTGAACTGACTGTTGACCAGGTTGAGCGAGTCGCCACGGGTCTCGGAGTAGCCCATGGCTTCGCGCACGAGGTTGGTCAGCTTGTTCAGCTCTTCGGCCGGCAGGGGCTGCAGTTCGCCGTCTTTGTCGCGCATGTAGTTGACCACCACGGCCACCGACAGGCGCTTGAGATTGCCTACCGGCTGCTTGATGTGGCTGATCGTGCGATCCACTTCGTAGTTGGTGGTGGCGTCGCGGCGTTCGTTGAGGTTGCCGGTGACCGCTTGCGTGCTGGTCTGCTGCTGGGCGTTGGCCGGTTGCTGCGGCTGGCCGGGGCGGGGCGGCTGGGGTTGCGGCGGGTTGGCGATGGGGGCCTGGGGGTTGGCCGGCGCCTGGTTCGACAGCGCGCCGGGCACGCCTTGCGCGGGGTTGATGCCGCGCTGGGTCGAGTCGCTGGTTTGCTGGCTGCGCACGGCGGCCTGGCCGGGCTCCTGGTTCGGGCGGTAGACCTCGGACGTTTCTTCGCGGCGGGCGAAGTCGACGTCGGCGCTGGCCTGGGCGTGCACGTTGCCGGGACCAACCAGCGGATTGAGGATGGTGAGGATGCGTTCGACCGTGCGCTGTTCCATTTCGCGCACGAAGCGCATCTGGTCGGCGTCCATGCCGCGGCCTTCGCCCATCGGCGCCGACAGCAGGCGGCCGTTCTGGTCCACGATGGATACGTTCTCGGCGGTGAGTTCGGGGACGCTCGAGGCCACCAGCCAGGAAATCGCGGAGACCTGGGCGTCGCTCAGGCTGCGTCCCGGATGCATGTTCAGCAGCACCGAGGCGGTGGGCGCCTGGCGTTCGCGCACGAAGAGAGACTGGCGCGGCATGGCCAGGTGGACGCGGGCGTGCTGCACGGTGTGCATGGCTTCGATCGAACGCGCCAGCTCGCCTTCCAGGCCGCGCTGGTAGTTGATCTGTTCCGTGAACTGGCTGGCGCCGAAGCGGGCGTTGTCCATCAGTTCGAAACCGACGGAGCCGCCGCGCGGCAATCCCTGGGACGCCAATTGCAGACGCGCGTCGTACACGCGGTCGGCCGGAACCAGCACGGCGGTGCCGGTTTCGTTATAGCGGTAGGGCACGTTCATGGTCCCGAGCGCTGCCACGATGGCGCCGCCGTCGCGGTCGTCCAGGTTCGAGAAGAGCACCTTGTATTTGGGTTCGCTGCTCCACATCGCCACGGCGACGATGACCGCGACGAGAGCCGCCGCCGCGCCCAGCAGGACAGGCTTGGGCAGTGCGCGCACCTTCTCCAGCACGGGGAACTTCGTCAACAGCGACGAACTCAGGGTGGCCTGCTGGTTCATTGGCGGCCCCCGCTGGCCACGCGGAGCTGGAATTGGGACTTCATGTCTGGGTAGGGCAGATTACACATGCAACGTGCTTCTGGTCTGGGGAGAGCGTGGATTATTGCCCCTGAGACGTCCATCCCAATCGTTGAAAACAGCCGGTTTTTGGCGTTACTTATCTCCTATGTCCCCGACAAGGCGAACCGAGCCGCCGTCGCCCTGGCTGCAAGCGGCTGCATTCGTGGAAATGTCGGGTTTTTTGGCGGTTCTTGTCAGCTATGAACCGGCGGGGTTGGCGTTACGCTGGGCGCACTATTGGTGTAATCCCAAACAGCAAGGAAATCAGGTAATGGCTGTATCAGGCTTGTCCGGCATCGAAAGCATGCTCCAGCAGATGCGCGCGGTAGTGAGCAAGGCGGAGACCGGTAACCTCAGCGCGGGTGAAATGGTCGGTCAGCCGGATGGCTTCGCCGCGGAACTGCAACGTTCCATCCGTCGCGTCACTTCCGCCCAGAACGCCGCCACGGCCCAGGCCAAGGCGTTCGAGTTGGGGGCTCCCGATATTTCCCTCAACGACGTCATGATCGACATGCAGAAGGCCAGTATTGGCTTCCAGACGGCGGTGCAGGTGCGCAACAAGCTGGTTGCGGCTTACAAGGAAATTTCTTCGATGGCGGTCTGAGTCCCATCGCGGGAACTGCGCTTGCATATACACCGCAAGCGCAGCAGGCATCAGGCGAGGCGCTTGCAACGCGTGGCCCCGCGTCTATCCATCAATTGCGCTGGGCGCCTCTTTCCAGGCGCCAGACCACCTGCTGCAGCCAGTTTTCCTGGCGCGCATCGAGATTCAGGAAGATGGCCCCCAGATGGCTGACCGGCGGCTCGCCAGTCAGCGAAACGTGCTTGGCCGGCGGTTCGTCCGGATTGGCGGACGAAACCATGGGCTGCCCCGAGACGGGATATACATTGCGCACTTCCAGGCTGGCGTTGAGCTTGCCATGGTCGCCAAAATCCAGTTGCACGTTTTCCATCACGGTACCGCGCTCCGGCAGGGCGGGAACCGCCAGCCCGGCACGCAGGCCTACGCCGTCCACCGAGATGTCGCGTATCGTGAACGAATAGGGCTTGTCGTTGAGGGTGGCTTGCCAACTGGCGCGGCATACATTGGCGGCCGCGATCAGGGACGCGCGGAACATCTTGCGGCGCTGGATACGGGCCAGGCGTTCCGGGAACGGCGATACCAGCGCGGCGCTGCCGTCGTCGAAATGAATGATCTGGGGGCGCTGCACACGAAAGCGGATCTGCACGCCGCCGTAGGCGGTGGCATGGAAGTGGAAGGTGGTGCCGCTCAGCAAGCCCATGGAGTCGGACTGCTCGAAGTCTGCCCCGGCGTAATCGCGCGGCCTCCAGAAGAACTCGCCCGCCTGCTTGTCCACGCCGAGGATCAGCACGGCCATCTCCCGGTCCGCGGCGTCGCGCACCAGGATGTGGCTGTCAGGGTGCGTCAGCTCGAACAGGGCCGAACGCATCTCGTCAGGCCGGGTCAGCAGGAACTCCGGATCGCTGGCATCCAACACTTTGGTCTTCCTCAGGTAATAGGGTCAGGCGGGCGTAGCGGGTTCGGGGAACTCGCGCGATTCCAGGCGGTAGAGCCAGGCCAGCAATTCTGCCACCGCTACATAGAGTTGGGGAGGAATATGTGCGTCCAGGTCCACCTGCATCAGCAGGCCGACCAGTTCTCGCGACTCGTGGACGTAGAGGCCGTTTTCCTGCGCGGCCCGGACGATGGTGTCCGCCAACTGGCCGTAGCCCTTGGCGACGACGCGCGGAGCGCCGTCCTTTTCTTCGTACGAAATGGCTACCGCCGCGTTGCGGCCGGCGTTCGGATCCGATTCCGGATGGGGGGGCAGGCGGCTCATCAGATATCGGCGGGAATATCGGCGCGCGGTTCGACCACGCTCACCGTCAGATTGCTCAAGGTCAGGCCCGCGGCCAGCAGGCGCGAACGCAGCGTGTCCGAGGAGTCATTGATCTCGGCCGCGCTGTGCGGCGCAATGAGTTGCAGGACGATCTGATCGCCGGCCAGATTCAGTCGGGCATCGACCAGGCCCAGGCGGGGCAGGTCCAGCTTCAGGCGCGTGGCCCAGGTGGAAACTGCGGAGTCCGGGTCGCCGCCGTAAGGGTCGCGCTCGACCTCCCATTCCATGGGCGTGCCGGGCCAGGCTTCACCTTGCCAGGTCAGCGTCTGGTTGGCCAGCACGTCCAGTTGTTGGCGAACGAGTACGGTCAGGTCCTGGTGTATGCCGGTGATGGGCGTGCCGGGAGCAGGCGTGCCGGAGGCGGGCGAGCTGGCGGAGCCTGCGCCGCCGGGTGTGGCGTCGACGCCGGTGCGGCCGCTGGGGGCTGCGCCCGCCCGCGGCCGCGAAGGCGCGGCATCCTGCGCGGGCGGATTCTTGCCGAGCACCGCCTGCGGCTCGTTGCGCAATTGCTCGGGGTTGGCGCGGCCGAAGACCATGTCCGTCAGATGGGACTCGTAAAACAGGCCGCTGCCTTGAAGCGCCTGACGCAGAGCCTGTCCCAGCGCGCGCGCCGAAGGTCCGCCAACCGCCAGGGCGGCATGCGCGGCAGCGTCGGGTCCTTTGGCGGCGCTGGGATTGACGCCCGGTCCGGCCGGCCGGTCCTGTTTTGCGCCGGTTGCCGGAGTGTCGCCGTCAAGCGCCGCCGCGGCCGAAGCCGCGAGCGCGCCGGCTTGCTGGGGAAGGGCCGGTGCCGGCGTTTGGCCAGGCAATGGCTGGGATGCTTGCGCAGTGGCCTGTGCCGTTTGTTGGCCTGCTTGCGCTGCCGGCAAGGGGCCGGCGCTAGCGCCACCGCCGGATTGGCCCGGCTGCGCATGCGCGGTCCATAAGGGCGCACGGCCCTGGACCGCAGGTGCGGCCTCTGGGAATTGGGCGAGCAAGGCAAGAATCGTACGCGCCGTCGTGCCCAGCGTGGTCGGGGCCGAGGCGGTGGTGTCGCTGCTGGTCACCAGGCCGCGGGCGGCCAGCGCCAGCGCTGCAGCGGTTTTGGGGTCGACGACAGTATTCGGACGGTCGCCGCGGGCGCCGCCGGGCTGTATGCCTTGCCGCGGGTCGCGTGTTGATCCATCCGAGGCGCCGGGCTTTTCCAGGCTGCCGGGCTGGCTGACCGCGTCGGGGCGGGCGCCGGATACCTGGTTGGCGCTGGCGGCGGACATCGTCGTGCCCAGCACGGCGTCCAGCCGCTGCACCAGGACGTTGCCGAGTGCGGCGGGACCTACGCTCATTCTTCAGGCGCCTGCTGGTAACCGTAGGCGGACAGCAGGGTCTGCTGGCGCTTCATGCGTCCCAGAAGGTCGCCCAGACGGGCCAGCTGCGGCAGCGCCAGATCCCGGGTGAGCGCGTCGTTTTCCAGGATGCGCACGAGCAGGTCGTATTTCATGGCGCGGCCGGCTTCGTCCAGTGGCGCCGAATGTTCGGTCTGGCGCAGTCGTTCCACCAGTTCGCAATATTGCTGTCCATGGACCATGGCGCCGTCCCAGTCGCCGGCTTGCGCCGCCACTAGCATTTCTCCCGTGATGAGAGCGATCTCCTGGTAGTGTTCCAGGATGGGGGAGGTGTACTGGGTCGTGGACGTCATGGAAATCTCGGGCGTTCGATGGCTGGCTGGGGCTTATGCGATGCCGTCAAGGCTGCACGCCCCCGGTAGGGCGATCAATGGATGTTTGCCAGGCCTCGGCCAGATCGGCCAAGAGGCGGTCTGCCGTTTCGAGCGCTTCCGCGTCTGCTTTCAGATTTGCCATCAACAGCGTGCGGATAATGTAGTCGTACAAGCGCGCCAAGTTTGCTGCGATTTCGCCGCCTGCCTCCATGTTCAGGCCCATCTTCAGGCCTTCGTCTACGATCTTGATCGCCTTCGAGAGGGCGGCGCCACGTTCCGTGATTCTGCCTTCCTGGAGATGCAAGCGTGCCTGCCCGATTGCCGCCCGGGCTCCCATGTATAACAGCGAAATCAGCCGTTCAGGGCTGGCCCCAAGAATTTGCGTTTCCAGGCCGATATCGGTGTAGGAACGTACGGAGTGAGATCCGGTTGGGCGTCGGGCGGCGTAAGTCATCAATACATCTTCTTTAAATTACTTGGACTTGCTCATGGCCGCGAATTGCTGAGTCAGGTAGTTCGCCGTGACGGTTTGTTGCGAGACGAACTTGTCGAGCGCGACGAATTGGGCGCGCATAGCGGCCATGGATGCCGCGCTGGAAGCCTTTGCGCGCGCCATTTGTTCCTTCACATCCTTGATCGATTCACTCAGGCCTTCCTGGCTGATCTTGATCGACCCACTGTTCCCATTTGCGCCGAGGATGCCCTTGGTTGCGGCGTCAAACTTGGCCGCGAGGCCTTCTGGCGAAGTCATGATGCGCTTGACGTCGGCCGGATTGGACGTCAAAGCCTTGTTCAATTCCGTTTGATCCAGTTTCAGGAGGCCGGTTTTGGGGTCCATGGCGATGCCAAGGTCTGCCAGCGAGCGCAGCGAGCCTTCGCCGGTTATGACCTGCAGGGCGCCGGAAAGAGAGGTCTGTATGCTGCGTGTCGTGCTGTCGCCGGTCAGCGCCTGGTTCGTTTGCGCGGTGACATCAAAGGCGGTCAGTTTCGCAATCGTGCTTTGCAGCGTGTTGTACGCGCTGACAAAGTCCTGGACCGCCTTGCTGGCGACGCTGGTGTCGCTTTGCAGCTTCAGGACGGTCGGCTTGTCGGCGGCGGTCTTGGCAGTGAGGTTAAGCGTCACGCCGTCGATTGCGTCGGAAATGGTGTTGCTGCCACTTTTGACCACAATGCCGTTGATCTCGATCTCAGCATTGATGGCTGCAGTCTGCTGAGTCATCTGTGCACCGGAGCCAGAGTTGTAGCTCAGGATATCCTGCAGTTTCTGGTCGCCCGTTACTGTGATGGAACTTACCGATGCTTGCACCCCAGTGTCCTTGGCACTGAGCATCAGGTAGCTGCCGCTCTCATTGGTGATGATGCTTGCTCGTACGGGTGCCTTGTCGTCGCTGTTGATCGCTTTAGCAATGCCGTCCAGCGAGGTGTCGCCCGTCAGGTCGATGGTGTGCTTGTCGCCGTTGGTCAACTGGATTTCAAACGAACCGCTGGCCCCGTTGGAAATCTTTCTATCGGCGACCTTGCCGGATTGGAGGGTCTGGGCGGTCGCCAGGGCATTGATCTTTATGGCGTATTCACCCATCGAGGCGCCATTCTCACCGATCGTCGCGGTCAGGCCGTCGCCGGTCACTACGGGTTTGACCGCGTCCAGCGTGGATGATTTGCCCAGTGCCGCCGCTGCCTTCTGCAGCGCTTCAACCGCGCTTTGAATCTGACCAAAGGCGCTTACCCGGGCCTCGTAACTGGCCTGGCGAGTCGTGTAGAGACTGAGCTTCTTGTCCTCGGCCGCCTGGAGATCGGTGAGGATCTTTTCGAGGGGCAAGCCGGTGGTCGAGCCGAGGTTGGTGATAGAGGCCATGTGAAATTCCTTCCTAGCGATGCGATTCTGTCAAAAATACGGTGGCGGCGATTGGCCGGGTAAGGGCATTAGGCGGGCCTAATTCGACGCTTCTATGGCGGGTACGCGCGATGGCGGTGGCCGGCGCTTGAAATCGGGGTCGAATCAGGCTGTGGTTTTGATGCCGTTTCCTTGCATGTTCACGATCATTTTGGCGATTTTCAGCAGGGTTTCGCTGGGGATCGTACGTATGACGTCGCCCGATTCCGCGTCTATCACCGATACCACTACCTGGTGCACGTTGGGGTCGATCTCGAACTGGAGCTGAGTGGACCAAGCCTTCATCTGGTCGTTGATTTCGTCCAGAGCCTTGTCCAGGGGAAGCTTTTGCGAATCGGATTGATCCGATGTCGCGCTGTCTGAAGCTCCGCTGTTCGTTGCGGCAGCTGCGGGCGCCACACTCACGGAGGGGTCCGGCGCAACCGGCGCGGCCGCGACCGGCGCTGGTGCAAACGATGCGGGGGCTAGGGGGGTTACGGCCATGATCACTCCAACGGCGATGTGGGCGTCTCGGAGGAACGCGCTGTTTTCAGGGAATTCTCAGCTACCATTACGGCAGGCCCGCAGGGAACTTTAGCCGCCGGCGAGCCAGATGTTTCACGTGCTAAACAGTTCGGACCAGGTAATGAGTGTCAAGACGGCGCTGCGAGTTATCGAAATCATCGAAACCTATGCCCGCGAAAAGCGCGCGCTGCCGCTATCGGAACTGGCCCGGCTGCTGGATGTGCCGGTGTCCAGCTGCCTGGCCCTGATCCGCACCCTGACCGGCCTGGGTTACCTGTATGAAACCGGCCGGCGCCAGGGCTACTACCCGACCGGCAGGCTATTGGCCATGGCGCAGCGCATCGCCCGCGCCGATCCGGTGCTGGACAGGGTCTATCCCAGCCTTACCGAATTAAGGGACGCCACCCGCGAAACGATTGTTTTCGCCAAACTGAGCCAGGACGGCCGGGTGGTCTACCTGGATGTGCTGGATTCCCCGCATACGATCAGATACGCGCCGGTTGCGGGTGAGTTCAAGGACGTTCACGCAAATTCGCTCGGAAAGGCGCTGCTGTCCCTGTTGGACACACCGGCCCGCGACGCCATGCTCGCGGATATGATCATGACCCGCCACAACGAGCGCACCCTGGTGACGCGCGAGGCGCTGCTGGCGGACCTGGAGCTGTCGCGCCAGCGCGGCTGGTTCATGAACAGTGGCGAGTCCATTGCGGACGTGGGCGCCATCGCCTGGCCCGTTACGCTGTCCGGCGAACACTACGCGATTTCGGTGGGCGGGCCGATCTACCGGATCGAGCCGCAGCAGGAGGCCTACGCGCGCATCCTGCGCTCGGCCTGCACCGCGCTGGAGCAGCAGGCCTGACGGGCAGGCCTGGGCGCCTATCGAACGCCGTCGCTCAGTAGGACTTGGGCAGTCCCAGCACTTTCTCCGCGATGAAGCACATGATCAGCTGCGGACTGACCGGAGCGATGCGCGGAATGAAGCTTTCGCGCAGCAGGCGCTCCACATGGTATTCCTTGGCGTACCCCATGCCGCCCAGGGTCATGACCGCGGTCTGGCAGGCGTTATAGCCGGCCTCGGCCGCCAGGTATTTGGCCGAGTTGGCGTAGGGGCCGCAGGGCTTGCCCGCGTCATACAGGCTGGCGGCCTTGAATACCATAAGGTCGGCGGCTTCGAGCTGCATCCAGGCCTGGGCCAGGGGGTGCTGGATGCCTTGGTTCTGGCCGATGGGACGTCCGAATACGGTGCGTTCTCCAGCGTATTTCACCGCCCGGTCCAGGGCGGCTCGGCCGATGCCCACCGCCTCGGCCGCGATCAGGATGCGCTCGGGGTTCAGGCCGTGCAGGATGTACTCGAACCCCCGGCCTTCCTCGCCGATGCGGTCGGCCACGGGGATGCGCAGGCCGTCGATGAACAGCATGTTCGAGTCCACCGCCTTGCGGCCCATTTTCTCGATTTCGCGCACTTCTATCTTGCTGCGGTCCAGGTCTGTATAGAAGAGCGACAGGCCCTGGGTGGGCTTTTCGACGTCTGACAGCGGGGTCGTGCGGGCCAGCAGCAGCATCTTGTGGGCGACCTGGGCGGTCGAGATCCAGATCTTGCGGCCATGCACCACGTACTCGTCGCCCTGGCGCACCGCGCGGGTGCTGAGCTTGGTGGTGTCCAGTCCGGCGTCGGGTTCGGTGACGGCGAAGCAGGCCTTTTCGCGGCCCGCGATCAGGGGTGCAAGCCAGCGCTGGCGCTGCTCGTCGCTGCCGAAGACCACTACCGGGTTCAGGCCGAAGATATTCATGTGGACCGCCGAGGCGCCGGTGAAGCCCGCGCCGGAAGCCGCGATGGTCTGCATCATCAGCGCCGCTTCGGTCATGCCCAGACCCGCGCCGCCATATTCCTGCGGCATGGCGATGCCCAGCCAGCCGTCGCGCGCCAGATCGGCATGCAGGGGTTCCGGAAAGCCGCCTTCGCGGTCGCGTTCCAGCCAATATTCGTCCGGATAGCGTTCGCAGATGCGGGACACGGCGTCCCGCAGGGCCAACTGGTCGGGGGTGAATTCAAAGTCCATCAGTCGTTTCCATCCAGGGTGATGCCGCGGGCCGTCATGGCGTCGATCCGGGCAGGGTCATAGCCGGCTTCGGCCAGCACCTCGCGGCTATGCTGGCCCAGCCTGGGGGCGGGGCGGCGTATCGAGGTGGGGGTGTTTTCGTATCTGCCCAACGGCGCGGTCGTGCGGATCCGGCCTTCGCTGGGGTGGTCCATGGGCCGGATGAAGCCGGTCGCGGCCAGGTGCTCGTCCTGCAGCAGATCGTCCACGGAATAGAGCGGCGAGGCGGGAATGTCTGCCCGCGCCAAGCCTTCCAGCCAGTCCTGGCTGCTCCGGGTGGCGATGACGTCGGCGACAAAGGCGTAGACCTCGCCGATATGGGCGGCGCGCGCGCCGTGGGTGCTGAAGCGCGGATCCCGCGACAATTCCGGGCGGCCGATCAGGTCGAAGAAGTTGCGCCAGTGTTTGTCGTTATAGATCAGCAGGCTGATATAGCCGTCGGCCGTGGCGTAAGGGCGGCGATGCGGCGCCAACAGGCGCGCGTAACCCGTGGGGCCGAGCGGAGGATCGAAGGTGGCGCCGCCGAGATGGTCGCCCAGCACGAGGTGGGCCATGCCCTCGAACATGGGGATTTCCACCTGCTGGCCTTGTCCCGTGCTGCGGGCGTGCAGCACCGCGGAGACGAGCGCGATGCCGACGTGCAGTCCGACCGCGCGGTCGGCCAGGGTCAGCGGCGCGTAGCGCGGCACATCTCCACTCTGCTGGGCGGAGAGGGCGGCGATGCCGGTCTGGCCCTGGATCAGGTCGTCATAGGCGGGACGGCCGGCGTACGGGCCGGCCTCGCCATAGCCGTAGGCGCCCAGGTAGACGATGCGCGGATTGCGCGCCGCGACCGTTTCGTAGGACAAGCCCAGCCGGGCCATCGCCTGCGGGCGGATGTTGTAGAGCAGGGCGTCGCAGCTTTCGGCCAGTTTCAGGCAGGCCTCAAGCCCCTCCGGCGTCTTCAGGTCCAGCACCACCGATCGCTTGTTGCGGTTCAGGTGCAGATAGATATGGCCCATGCCGGGGTTGCGCATGGGGCCGACGGCCCGCATGTTGTCGCCTGCCGGCGGCTCGACCTTGATGACGTCCGCCCCCAGGTCGGCGAGGACCTGGGTGGCATAGGGCCCCATCACGACGGTGCTCAGGTCCAGGATGCGCACGCCCGCCAGCGGGCCGCCGGGAGTTTCGGATTGCGGCCGGTCGCTCATTGCTGCTCGATTCCCGCGTCGCGGATCAGTTTGCCCCACAGGTCCAGCTGCGAGCCGACGAACTGGGAAAAGGCCTCGGGCGTGCTGGAAAAGGCGTCGAAACCCAGGCCGGCCAAGCGCTTTTGCACGTCAGGCTTGGCGACCACCTGATTGATCGCGGCATTCAGCTTGGCCACGATCTCCGGGGGCATGCCCGCCGGGCCGAAGTAACCGTTCCAGGAGTTCAGGTCGAAGTCCTGCACGCCGGATTCGGCCATGGACGGCAGGTCCGGGACGATGGCGCTGCGTTCGGCGGTCGACACGGCCAGCGCGCGCAACTGGCCCGATTGCACGAAGGGCAGGCCGGAAGCCAGGTCGGTGAACATGAAATCGACCTGCCCGCCGACCACATCGGTCAGCCCTTGCGGCGTGCCTTTATAAGGTACGTGCAGGATGTCGATCTTGGCGCGGTTGGCCAGCGTGGCGCCGGCGACGATGCCCGTGCTGTTGCCGCTGGCGTAGGTGATGCGGCCGGGACGCTGGCGCGCGTCGGCCACCAGTTCGCCCACGGTCTTCCACGGGCGTTTCGGGTTCACGACCAGGATGAAGGGCAGGTTGCCGCCGCGGGCGATGGGGGTGAAGTCCTTGACCGGATCGTAGGGCACGTTCTTCATCAGCCAGGGCGCGGCCGAGTGCGAGGTGTTGGTGGTGACGAAGAGCGTGTAGCCGTCGGGCTTGGCGCGCGCCACGTAGTTGGCGGCGATGGTGGCGTTGGCTCCGGGCTTGTTCTCCACCACGACCTGTTGGCCGAGGATGTTGCCCAGCTCGGCGCCGAAGATGCGGCCCACGGCGTCGGTGCCGGATCCGGCGGGAAAGGGGACGATCAGGGTGATGGGTTTCGCGGGATAGTCGGCGGCGTGGGCGGCGGGGCCGGCGAATAGCGCTGCGCCGCCGATGAGGGCGGCGCCCAGCAGGCTTAGGGGTCTCATGGTTTGTCTCCTGTGTGCTTCGGGTCCAGGCGCGGTTTCTGCGTCCGCTGCCCGGGGCTGCGCCGCGTCAAGCGGCTGGGGATGGCGCCGGAAAGCCGCGTATCACGCGGTCTGGGGATTCTTCATAAGGGGGCGTATAGATCACCAGCAGGCGGGCGGGCTCGTCGCTGGTGACGGTGAAGACGTGCGGAATGTCCGGGGGGAAATAGCAGCAGTCGCCGGGTCCCATGTCGGCCCATTCGTCCTGCACCTGCGCGCGCGCCGTGCCGGACAGCAGATAGCAGACCTGCTCGATGCCGGGGTGGGCGTGCGGCAGGGCGCCCTTGCCCTTGTCGATCACGCCCAGCAGCACTTCCACGCCCCGGGAGCCGACGGTGTCCGGGCCGATCAGGCGCCGGTTCAGGGTACCGGTGTGATTGGCGGGGTGGTAGCCGGGCACGTCGGCCTCGCGCACCAGCCAGGCGGGAGTCTTGCTTTGCGTCATGGTTGATCCGTTTAAATTTTCATACGTGAAATTATTTTTATGTATGAGAAAAATAGTGGCAAGCAGTTTTTCGCTGCGGATACCTTGCCGCTCCCTGGGGGATTAGGGAAAACACCGGGCGCGGACTGCTAAAATCGAAGGCTGATCTCACTACCGGCTTTGTCATGTCTTCTGCCCGCACGCCCGACGTTTCCGCCACCCTGTCCGATTGGCTGCAGTACCTGGAATCGATCCACGCCACCGCCATCGACATGGGTCTGGACCGGGTGCGCGAGGTGGCGGGGCGCCTGGGGCTGGAGCTGTCCGGCGTGAAGTTCGTCGTCGGCGGCACCAACGGCAAGGGTTCCACCTGTGCCATGCTGGAGGCAATCCTGCTTGCGGCCGGCTACAAGGTCGGGCTGTACACGTCCCCGCACCTGATCAATTTCAACGAACGCGCCCGCATCAATGGCCAGATCGCCACGGACGAGGCCTTGATTGCCCAGTTCCAGGCGGTCGAAGCCGCGCGCGGCGACGTGTCGCTGACGTACTTCGAGTTCACCACGCTGGCAATCCTGCGACTGTTCTCGCAGTCGAAACTGGACGCCGTGGTGCTGGAAGTCGGCCTGGGCGGACGGCTGGACGCCGTCAATATCGTCGATGCGGATTGCTCCGTCGTCACCAGCGTGGACCTGGACCACACCGACTGGCTGGGCGATACGCGCGAGAAGATCGGCTTCGAGAAAGCCCACATCTACCGCAGCGGCCGGCCGGCGATCTGCAGCGATCCCATGCCGCCGCAATCGCTGCTGGACCACGTCCAGGAAATCGGCGCGGACCTGTGGCTGTTCGGACGCGACTTCAACTATTCCGGCGACCGCCAGCAATGGGCCTATGGCGGCCGCGAACAGCGGCGCAACTCGCTGGCCTATCCGGCGCTCCGCGGCGCCAACCAGCTGCTGAACGCGTCGGCCGCGCTGGCTGCCCTGGAATCGGTGCGCGACCGCCTGCCGGTGCCGCAACAGGCCGTGCGCCTGGGCTTGCTGCAGGCGTCGCTGCCGGGCCGTTTCCAGATCCTGCCGGGCCAGCCCGCGGTCATCCTGGACGTGGCGCACAATCCGCATGCCGCGGCGGTGCTGGCGCAGAACCTGGACAACATGGGCTTTCATCCCTACACCCACGCGGTGTTCGGCATGCTCAACGACAAGGATCTGGCCGGCGTCATCGCCAAGCTCGGCACGCGCATCGACAACTGGTACTGCGCCGGCTTGCCGGGGCCGCGCGGCACCTCTGGAGACGCGCTGGCGGAGCAGGTCGCCGCCGCGCTGCCGCCCGCGCCGGCGGATGGCGAAAAACCAGGTATCTCCGCTTACCCGGATCCCGCCCAGGCCTTTGCGGCAGCGCGCGAACGGGCAGGGGAGAATGATAGAATCGTGGTGTTCGGCTCGTTTCTCACCGTAGCCTCGGTTTTGCAGGCTCTGGGTCGCAAGGCATAGGCAGCAGCGGGTCAGTCGCGTCCGGCGGCCCGCCGCCATATCGCCGCAAGGAATTCTCCTCCATGGGTTTTTTCAAACGCAAAGATCCTGCCGACCAGGCGCCGTCCTCCAAGCGGGCGGCTGTGCCCAGCGAGGTGCAGGCTGCGGAGCTGCGCGGTCGCGCGCGGCGCAGGCTGGCAGGCGCTGTCGCGCTGGTGCTGGCAGCCGTCATCATCCTTCCCATGGTGCTCGATTCGCAGCCCACGCCTGTGGACGACAACATTCCCATCAGGGTGCCGGAGCGCAATACGCCGTTCCAGCCGCAAGTGACCGAACCGCAAGTCGCCGCGCCGCAGACGCCCGCGCCGGGCAGTGCTGCGCCGACGGATCCTTCGGCCATCCCGACGCCGCCTCCCGTGACGTCCGTGCAGCCGCCGGCGACGACGACGCCTCCGGCCGCGCAACCTGCGACGCCGCCCGCGACGGCGGCCGTCACGCCGCCCAAGCCCGAGCCCAAGCCGGCTACGCCGCCCAAGCCGGACCCCAAGCCCGCGACGCCGGCCAAGCCCGATAACCGATCGGATGACGGCGCGCGCGCGCTGGCCTTGCTGGAAGGGCGTTCGGCGCCTGCGGCTTCGGCGCCCGCGCCCAAGCCCGCCGCCAAGGGCAATTTCGTGTTGCAGATCGCCGCCTATACGACCTCCGAGGACGCTCAGTCGCGGCGCGGCAAGCTGCACCAGGCCGGCGTCACCAACGCATTCGTGGAACAAGCCACCATCAATGGCAAACAGCAGTACCGTCTGCGGGTGGGGCCGTTCCCCTCGCGCGAGGCGGCGCAGGCGGCCCAGGCGCGGTTGCGCACCCTGGGCTATGACAATGGTTTCATCGCCGCCCAATAGTGACCGGCTTCGACTTCGTCGTGCTGGCCATCCTGGTGGTTTCGGGTGTGCTGGGCCTGGTGCGCGGCCTGCTCAAAGAGGTGCTGTCGCTGGTCGCCTATCTGCTGGCCTTCGTGGCGGCGATATGGTGGGGGCCCACGGTCTATGCCTGGCTGGAGCCCTATATTGAAACGACGCTGCTGCGCATGGGAGTCTCGTACGCCGCGGTGTTCATCATCGTGCTGCTCGGCGTGGGCTTGGTCAACATGACGCTTGCCGCCCTGATCCGCAGCACCGGACTGAGTCCCGCCGACCACGGCCTGGGCGGGATGTTCGGGCTGGCCCGTGGCCTGTTGATCGTGCTGGCGCTGGTCGCCGCCGCAGGCTACACGCCGCTGCCGCAGGAGCCGTGGTGGAAGGACGCCATGTTTTCGCATTCGGCCATCGAGGCCATCAAACATATCAAGACGTGGCTGCCGCCGTCCCTGGCGACGTGGCTGCCGTATTGATTAGCTTTAAATCAACCAGGAAATCTCACCATGTGTGGAATCGTAGGGGTCATCGGGCGCGGGCCGGTCAACCAGCTGCTCTATGACAGCTTGCTGCTGTTGCAGCATCGCGGGCAGGACGCCGCGGGCATCGCGACATCGCAAGGTAACCAATTCAATATGTACAAGGCTCACGGCCTGGTGCGCGACGTCTTCCGCACGCGCAACATGCGCGCGCTGCCGGGTACGTCGGGCGTCGGCCAGGTCCGCTATCCCACCGCGGGCTCCAGCGCCAGCGAGGAAGAGGCCCAGCCGTTCTACGTCAACGCGCCGTTCGGCATCATGTTGTCCCACAACGGCAACCTGACCAACTGGCGCGAACTGCGCGAATCGCTCTACCGCGTCGACCGCCGCCACATCAACACCAACTCCGATTCCGAAGTCCTGCTGAACGTGCTGGCGCACGAGCTGCAATCGGCGGCCAGCGGCGTGTCGCTGGACGACGACGCCATCTTCCGCGCCGTATCGGCCCTGCACAAGCGCGTGCGCGGTGCCTATGCCGTGGTGGCGCAGATTTCCGGTTACGGCCTGCTGGCCTTCCGTGATCCCAACGGCATCCGTCCGCTGTGCATCGGTCGCCAGGAAACCGAAGAGGGCGTGGAGTGGATGGTCGCGTCGGAATCGGTGGCGCTGGAAGGCAGCGGCTTTGCCTTCGTGCGCGACGTCGAGCCCGGCGAAGCCGTGTTCATCGACCTGGACGGCCGCTTCGTCAGCCGCCAGTGCGCCGACAATCCGCAACTGGTGCCCTGCATTTTCGAGTACGTGTACTTCGCGCGTCCGGACTCCCTGATCGACGGCGTGTCGGTGTATGACGCCCGCCTGCGCATGGGCGAGTACCTGGCCGACAAGGTCGCGCGCAACATGCGCCTGGGCGATATCGACGTGGTCATGCCGATTCCGGACTCCTCGCGTCCCGCAGCCATGCAGTTGGCCGCCCGCCTGAACCTGGACTACCGCGAAGGCCTGATCAAGAACCGCTACGTGGGCCGCACCTTCATCATGCCGGGCCAGGCCGTGCGCCGTAAGTCCGTGCGCCAGAAACTCAATGCCATCGGCATGGAATTCAAGGGCAAGAACGTGCTGCTGGTGGACGACTCCATCGTGCGCGGCACGACCAGCCGCGAGATCGTGGACATGGCTCGCGCCGCAGGCGCCAACAAGGTCTACTTCGCCTCGGCTGCTCCCCCGGTGCGTTTCCCGAACGTCTACGGCATCGACATGCCTACGCAGAGCGAACTCATCGCCACCGGCCGCAGCGACGAGGAAATCGCCCGCGCCATCGGCGCCGACTCGCTGGTCTACCAGGACCTGCACGACATGCAGCAGGCGGTGCGGGACATCAACCCCAAGCTGTCGCGCTTCGAGGCTTCGTGCTTTGACGGCCAGTACGTCACGGGCGACATCACCCCTGAATACTTGGCTCGCCTGGGCCAGTCCCGTGGCGAACCGGGCGAGGAAGGCGGGGCCAGCGGCCTGCAGTTCAACATGGGCTACGCCGCCAGCGACGCCTGACGCGTTTGTCTGATAGCAAGAAAATGCCGTCCTTCGGGACGGCATTTTTTATTGCGGGGTACTGGGCGCCTGCACTGCGATATCAGGCCGCGGCCTTCCACAAGTTTTCGCGTGTCGCCTCCAGGTGCGTCAGATACAGCCGCAAGTCGAACTCATACTGGTGGTACTGCGGCTCCATGCGCAGGCACAGGTTGTAGAAGGCCTTGTTATGGTCCTTTTCCTTCAGGTGGGCCAGTTCATGCACCGTGATCATCTTCAGGAATTCCGCCGGCACGGTCTTGAACAATGTGGCCACCCGGATTTCGTGCTTGGCCTTCAGCTTGCCGCCCTGCACGCGCGAGATATAAGTGTGTTGTCCCAGCGCGTGCTGGATCACATGGATCTTGCTGTCGAAGGCGACCTTGTTGATCTGGTCGCCGTTGCGCATGTAGCTGTTCTTCAGGTCCGTCACGTATTGGTAGAGCGCCCGGTCGGTGCGCACGTCGTGGGGGCCGGCAGGGTAGCGCGCCAGCAGCGCCGCGCCCAGCTTGCCTTGGTCGAGCAGCTTTTGGGCCTGGGCGAGCAGGGATTCCGGGTATCCGGTCAGGTATTTCAGATTGGACATGATCAAGGCGGGGACGGCGCCGGAGCGAGACCAGGCTTCCCCGCGTTTGGGCGCCGCCCGCGATGCTGCGGGCGGCGTCAGGAAGGGCTGTTACTGCGATCCGCCGCGCCGGAACACGACCGGCAGCGCCATGAAGAGAATGATGACGAAGAGCGCCAGGCTCCACAGTGCATATTCGATGCCCAGCACCGGCACTTTGGCGTCCATGCAAGTGGCATAGATGCCGAACAGCCACGGCACGGCGCTTTCCAGGCCGATGCCGGTCATGAAGCGGTCGGCGAAGGTCTGGTCGCAGGACAGCATGTTGGCCGCTACGCTGTACTGATACCAGGCCGCGGCGATACCGCCCAGGGACAATAGCGCGGTGAGCGCGCCGCACAGGCGCGTCAGGGCGCGTCCGCCGCCGAATCCGCCCACCAACGCGATCACGCCGATCACCAGGTAGATCAGGCGCTGCATGACGCACCAGGCGCAGGGCGGCATGTCGAAGACGTGCTGGGAAACGAGGGCAAGGCCGACGGCGCCGAAGCAGAAGAGGGCGATCAGGCGGAGCAGGCGTTCTGAGCGAGAGGTCATTGTTGCTTTGCAAGGGTTGGAAAAGGGGCCGGACGCGGCCCCGAGCCAGGCTTAGGCCTTGGGAATCGGAATTGGTTGCATCACTTGCTGCAACACGCCCAGCAGCAGTTCGCGCGAGCCTTCCCAGAAGATCTGTACGCCGAGGCACAGCATGATGAAGGCCGAGAGGCGCATGAACACAGCGGTGCCATTGTCGCCCAGGCGGTGCAGCATTTGCGCGGCAAAGCGCAGGCAGATGTAGAGCGTGACCGATACGACGATGATGCCCGGAATGGATCCACCCAGCCGCACCAGGCTCAGCACGTGGTTCTGATCGCGCAGCGACACCCCCACGGTGATGGCCGCGGCGATGGATCCGGGACCGCAACTGATGGGGAAGGTCAGCGGATAGAACGCGCGGGCCTTGGCCATCTCCGGGGTGAAGGACTCGGCCATGCGCGCCACGCGCTCGGTATCGGCGTCGGGCGAATTCACCAGCCGCCAGGCGCTGGCGATCACGAGCATGCCGCCGCCGACCCGCACGATGGACAGCGAAATGCCGAAGAAACTAAGCAGCACGTTGCCCGCGACCATGGCGACGATCAACATGAGGCAGACATTGATGGCCACGCGCTTGGCCAGCACCATGCGGGTGGATGATGACGCGCCCTCGGTCAGCGACAGGAAGATCGGCGCGATCGCGGGCGGGTTCAGAAAGGGCAGCAGGGTGGCCAGCGCGAAAAAGAAGCTGGTGCCGAAAACGCGCAGATAATCGTTTAGCTCCATGGGGAGGGTATCGCCTGGCCGAAAACCGGGATTGTATGCGGTCCCGGCGGCGCTGGCGATGCCAGGCACCCGTGATCAGGCGGCGCGCTGCTGGGCTTCCTCGCCCGCCAGGGCGTCCAGGACGTCGCGTTCGAACTGCATCTGGCTGCGCGGGCGCGTCAGCGCCGAACCGTCGACGATGAAGACGTCCTCGACCCGGTCCCCCAGCGTCATGATCTTGGCCATCAGCAGGTTCACTTCGTGCCCGGCGAAGACGCGCGCCAGCGCGTGCAGCAGGCCGGGGCGGTCGGTCGCTGTTACCGACAGGCGCCAGGAGGTGCTGCGCTCGTCGGGCTGCAGTTCGGCCTGCGGCATGACCGGGAACACCCGTGACACGCGGGACTGCCGGCCGCGGCCGTAGTAGCCGCCGCGCGCGGGCTGTTGCAAGGCGGCGGCGTGCGGGTCCTTGAGGCGTTCGGCCAGCTCGTGTTCGACCAGGGTGGCCTGGGCGCGCAGGTCGCTGGCGCCTTCCGGCAACAGCACGATGAAGCTGTCCAGCGCCCAGCCGTGGCGCGTGGTGTGGATGCGCGCATCCTGAATGGAAAGCGATTTGGCGTCGAAATAGCCGCAGATCGCCACGAACAGGTCGGGCGCATCGCGGGTGTACACCATGATCTGCAGGCCTTCGCCATGTTCGGTGGGGCGGGCCTTGACCACCGCCTGCGCTGGCGCGACCTGATGATAAAGATGGCGCGTGTGCCAGGCGATGTCCGAGGCGTCGTGGCGCAGGAAATACGCCACGTCGAGCTGGTTCCAGAAGGCTTCCCGGGCATCGTCGCGCAGGCCCGCCAGTCGGGTCAGGCGGGCGGCTTCTTCCTTGCGCTCGGTCAGGACGGTGTGGGCGTCGGCGTGGGCGCCGCCCAGGGCGGCCAGCGTCAGCTTGTACAGGTCTTCCAGCAACTTGCCTTTCCAGGCATTCCAGACCTTGGGGCTGGTGCCGCGGATATCGGCGACCGTCAGCAGGTACAGGGCGGTCAGGTGGCGTTCGTCCTTCACGGTGGCGGCGAAGTCCTGCACCACGGCCGGATCGGACAGGTCGCGCTTCTGCGCCACGGCCGACATCAGCAGGTGCTGGCGGACCAGGAATTCGACCAGCTTGGCGTCCTCGGGCTCCATGCCGTGGTCTTGGGCGAACTTGCGCACTTCGCGCGCGCCCAGTTCGGAATGGTCGCCGCCGCGGCCTTTGGCAATGTCGTGGAACAGCGCGGCCACATACAGCAGCCAGTGCCGGTCCAGGCCGGCGATCAGCTGGCTGGCCAGCGGATACTCCTGGGCATGTTCCGGCATGGTGAAGCGGCGCAGGTTGCGCACCACCGCCAGCGTGTGTTGATCCACCGTATAGGCGTGGAACAGGTCATGCTGCATCTGGCCGACGATGCGGCGGAATACCGGCAGATAGCGCGGCAGGATGTTCAGCATGGTCATGCGCCGCAGCTCATGCACGATGCCGCGCGGCTGCTGCAGGATCTGCAGGAACAGCTTGCGGTTGACCGGGTTGCGGCGGAATTGCGCGTCGATGCGGTGGCGCGAATGCCAGATGGCGCGCAGCGTGCGCGCCGACATGCCGGTCAGTTCCGGATGCTGTTGCATCACCAGGAAGGCCCGCAGCAGCAGGGTGGGATTGCGCTCGAAACCGTCGTCGCGAATGATGTCCAGGCGGTCGCGCAGATTGCGGAAGTCGTCGTCGATGTCGCGCGCGTCGCTGTCCGGACGCGGGAACAGCCGTTCCTCGATGTTCTGCACCAGGATGCCGTTCAGCTGGGTCACCAGCCGCGCCGCCCAGTAGTAGCGCTGCATCAGCAGCTCGCTGCCGCGGCGGGTGGCGGTGGCGTGGATGCCATAGACTTCGGCCAGGGCGGGCTGCAGGTCGAACAGCACGCGGTCTTCGCGCCGGTTCGCCAGCAGGTGCAATTCGATGCGCAGGCGCTTGAAGGCTTGTTCTGCTTTGCGCAGGTCGCGCGCCTCGGACGAGGTCAGCAGGCCGGCTTGCGCCACGGAGCGCCAGCTGTTGCCAAAGCCGGCTGCCCGGGCCATCCACAGGATGACCTGCAGGTCGCGCAGTCCGCCCGGCGACTCCTTGCAGTTCGGCTCCAGCGCATAGGGCGTGTCCTGGTAGCGCGCGTGGCGCTGCTGCATTTCGACGCGCTTGGCGCGAAAGAACGCGCGCGGGTCCAGGCGCGACTTGGTCGCGGCTTCGAAGGCCTTCATCAGCGTGCGGCTGCCGGCCAGCCAGCGGGATTCCAGCAAAGCCGTTTCCACCGTGATATCGGCGTCCGCCTCGCGTTCGCAGTCCTCGATGGTGCGCACGCTATGGCCCGGCTCCAGGCCCAGGTCCCACAGCGAGGCCACCAGCTTTTCGATGGCCGACTCGTCCTCGGGCGTGGGAGCGTGCGGCAGCAGGATCAGCAGGTCCACGTCGGAGTGCGGGTAAAGCTCGCCCCGGCCATAGCCGCCCACGGCCGCCAGCGTGGCGCCGGCGGGCAGGGGGCAATGCTTGATCAGGTCGCGCAGCGCGGCGTCGACGATGCGGCGCAGCTCGGACAGTAGGGTGTCTGGCCGCAGGTGCGTGCGGAATTGCGCCACCGCGGTCCGCCGGGCTTCCTGGATGCGTTCGCGCAGGGCGCTGAGAATGGCGGCGGTCATGGTGGCTAAGGTTGTGTGTCAGACGGCTGGGATGACCAGGGGTTCGGTGACGAAGGCGGGCGGCTTGGGCATCCCCGGCGACAGGGTCAACACTTCGTAGCCGGTCTCGGTGACACAGACAGCATGCTCCCATTGGGCCGACAGGCTGTGGTCGCGGGTGACGACCGTCCAGCCGTCGGACAGCTGGCGGATCTCGCGGCGGCCCGCATTGATCATCGGTTCAATGGTGAACAGCATGCCCGTCGTCAGCTTCACGCCCGTACCCGGCTTGCCATAGTGCAGCACCTGCGGGTCTTCGTGGAAGCGCTGGCCGATGCCGTGGCCGCAGAACTCGCGCACCACTGAAAAGCCGTTGGCCTCGGCGTGCTTCTGGATCGCGTTGCCGATGTCGCCCAACGTGGCCCCGTTTTTCACCTGCTGGATGCCCTTCCACATGCACTCGAAGGTGATCTCGGTCAGGCGGCGCGACAATATGGATTGTTCGCCCACTGCGTACATGCGGCTGGTGTCGCCGAACCAGCCATCCTTGATGATGGTGACGTCGATATTCAGCGAATCGCCGTTTTTCAACACCTTGTCGCCCGGGATGCCATGGCAGACCTGGTGGTTGACCGAGGTACAGATGGCGCCGGGGAAGGGCGGGTAGCCCGGGGGCGCATAGCCCACCGTGGCCGATTTCACGCCCAGCTCATCGGTCAGGTACTCCAGGCAGAGGCGGTCCAGCTCTCCGGTGGTGACCCCAGGCTTGACGTGCGGCGTGATGAAATCGAGGACTTTGGCCGCATCCTGGCAGGCGGCGCGCATCTTGGCCAGGTCGGCTTGATTGGTGATAGTGCCCATGGAATAGCTTGGCGATGTCTCGCTTGAATGTCTGCTTGAAAGAATAGTAGAATTATAGGCTTCCCTAAAATTTTGGGGAGCAATCGGGTTACGGCAAAGGCCGAACCCGGCGGGTGCAGGCAGCGGAACCGATGTCACGCAAACCCGGCAGGTAGTCTGGCAGCAGGTCCTTTCATAGTGATCGGCGGCGCGCCCTGAAGTTTCACCGCAAGCGAAGGTTGTGGAGCGAAATCGGGCAGGTCGTTGGTTCCGTGGGTGGGCACGCAGGCAGGAAACCAGTCGGGCGGGCGGAGCGGCGGCAAATTCGATGCAGGCGCCAGGCTGGGGATGCGGCGTGCTTGTAAGCCCGGTCATGTTTTAGAGCGGCGATGCAGGCTCAGGGTTTGGACTCGGTATGGATGTCGGCTTAAGTTCTTGAAAACGTTCGCGTTTTCTTAAGAAATGCCCCGATGGTCTGATGCGCGGTCGAACTGAAGCCAGGGTGTGACAACCCCGCGCTTGAACGCGAAGAGCTGGATTTTCCAGAGCTGGATTTCGCCGCCAACAAAACAGGTCCGGGTGCGCTTTCGGGAAACCGCCGGAAACTTCCAGGAAATTCCTGGTGGGTCTGGAAAAGCGCCTGCAAGCATGCGGTGCAAGGCTCTTGGTCGTGGCGGCCGTCTGGGTTTATCGCGGCAGCGTAGTAGAAGGCGCCCCAGGGCGTCGCAGTTATTGCGGCAGTGATCGGTCGGCCCGGTTAAAATTTTGTCATCCCGCATTTGCGGGAAATCGCGCGCAACACCACCCAGGGTGTCAGCCAGAGGCTGATGCAGGTGCGGCGCAAGAAATCAACCCTTGGAGAAAGTTATGTCTTTGATGCGCGAAATGCTGGAAGCGGGTGTCCACTTTGGTCACCAGACCCGCTACTGGAACCCCAAGATGGCCCCCTTCATCTTCGGCCATCGCAACAAGATTCACATCATCAACCTGGAAAAGACGGTTGATAAGTACCAGGAAGCCACCAAGTTCGTGAAGCAGCTGGCTGCTCGCGGCGGCAACATCCTGTTCGTCGGCACCAAGCGCGCTGCTCGCGAGCTGGTCGCCGCTGAAGCCTCCCGTTGCGGCATGCCCTTCGTCGACGCCCGCTGGCTCGGCGGCATGCTGACCAACTTCAAGACGGTCAAGACCTCGGTCAAGCGCCTGAAGGACATGGAAGCCGTGGTCGCCGAAGGCGGCGCCGAGCGCATGATCAAGAAGGAAGGCCTGCTGTTCCAGCGCGAACTGGAAAAGCTGAACAAGTCGATCGGCGGCATCAAGGACATGAACGGTCTGCCTGACGCCATTTTCGTGATCGACGTCGGCTACCACAAGATCGCCATCGCCGAAGCCAAGACCCTGGGTATCCCCGTGGTCGCCGTGGTTGACACCAACCACTCGCCCGAAGGCATCGACTACGTCATCCCCGGCAACGACGACTCGGCCAAGGCCATCGCGCTGTACGCCAAGGGCATCGCCGACGCCGTGCTGGAAGGCCGCGAACAGAACCTGAACGGTCTGGTCGAAGAACTGGGCGAAGGCCAGGAAGAGTTCGTCGAAGTGCAGGACAACCAGGCCTAAGCCTGTTGTCATGTCCGGCGGTTAGCGTCTGGGAGCGGTGCCGAAATCGGTCCGCTCCCGCCTCGCCGGCAATGCGAAGGTGGGCTCCCATCTTCCTGATCCGCTAGTCGCGGATGTCCCATCGAATCAAACCACTGTCCCGGTTTCCCGGGGCATGTTCTAGCAAATTGGAGCAAACATGGCTGAAATTACCGCTGCCCTGGTCAAGGAACTGCGCGAAAAGACCGACGCGCCCATGATGGAGTGCAAGAAGGCCTTGACGGAAGCCGAGGGTGACCTGGCCCGCGCCGAGGAAATCCTGCGCGTCAAGCTGGGCAACAAGGCCAGCAAGGCTGCCGCCCGCGTCACCGCTGAAGGCCTGATCGGTCTGTTCATCTCCGCCGACGCCAAGAAGGGCGCCGTCATCGAAATCAACTGCGAAACCGACTTCGTCGCCAAGAACGACGACTTCGTCGGCTTCGTGAACAAGCTGGCCGAGCTGGTCGCCACGCAGAACCCTGCCACCGTGGAAGCCCTGTCGGCGCTGCCCTACGGCGACGGCACGGTCGAAAGCACCCGTACCGCCCTGATCGGCAAGATCGGCGAAAACATCTCGATCCGCCGCTTCGAGCGCATCGAGACCCCGAACTCGCTGGCCAGCTACGTGCACGGCGGCAAGATCGGCGTGCTGGTCGAATACACCGGCGCGGAAGAAGTGGGCAAGGACCTGGCGATGCACATCGCCGCCACCAAGCCCAAGGCCCTGAACGCCGACGGCGTGAACCCCGCCGACATCGCCGCCGAACGCTCGGTCGCCGAACAGAAGGCTGCCGAATCGGGCAAGCCGGCTGACATCGTCGCCAAGATGGTCGAAGGCTCGGTCGCCAAGTTCCTGAAGGAAGTCACCCTGCTGTCGCAGCCGTTCGTCAAGAGCGACAAGCACAGCGTTGAGCAGATGCTCAAGGAAAAGGGCGCTTCGATCAGCAAGTTCGTGCTGTTCGTTGTCGGCGAAGGTATCGAGAAGAAGACCAGCGATTTCGCCGCTGAGGTCGCCGCTGCCGCCGCCGGCCGCGCCTGACCCAGGGTAGTGCTTAAGGGCCGGCGCTAGATTAAATTCTAGTCCGGCCTATTTCTTGTCTTACACTTTCGTCGGATTGTTCTTCGGGATATCACCTATGAGCAGCAGAGCATACAAACGGGTTCTTCTCAAACTTTCCGGCGAGGCGCTGATGGGCGACGATGCATTCGGCATCAACCGCTCCACCATCGTCCGCATGACCGATGAGGTCGCTGAAGTCGCCGCCACGGGCGTCGAGCTGGCCATCGTCATCGGCGGGGGCAATATTTTCCGTGGCGTCGCCCCGGGCGCGCAGGGCATGGACCGCGCAACCGCCGACTACATGGGCATGATGGCCACCATCATGAACGCGCTTGCGCTGCAAGACGCGCTCAAGCACAAGGGTGTCGACACCCGCGTGCAATCGGCCTTGAACATCGATCAGGTCGTCGAGCCGTACATCCGCCCGAAGGCGCTGCGCTACCTCGAAGAGGGCAAGGTCGTCATCTTCGCGGCAGGTACCGGCAACCCCTTCTTCACCACGGACACGGCCGCTGCGTTGCGCGGCGCCGAGATCGGGGCGGAGATCGTGCTGAAGGCCACCAAGGTCGACGGCATCTACAGCGCGGATCCCAACAAGGATCCCACCGCCACGCGTTACTCGCGCATCAGCTTCGACGAAGCGATCGTCCGCCGGCTGGAAGTCATGGACGCCACCGCCTTTGCGCTGTGCCGTGACCAGAAGCTGCCGATCAAAGTGTTTTCGATCAATAAGTCCGGCGCCCTCAAGCGGGTCGTCAGCGGCGAAGACGAAGGCACCTTGGTACACGTCTAAAGAAAAGGAAATTCCATGAGCGTCGCAGAAATCCGCAAATCCGCCGAAGCCAGGATGGCCAAGTCGCTTGACACGCTCAAGACCAACCTGGCCAAGATCCGCACGGGCCGCGCCCATACCGGCATCCTGGACCACGTGCAGGTCGAGTACTACGGCTCGCCCGTGCCGATCAGCCAGGTTGGCAACGTGAACCTCGTGGACGCCCGCACCATCAGCGTGCAGCCCTACGAGAAGAGCATGGCCTCCGCGATCGAAAAGGCGATCCGCGAATCGGACCTGGGCCTGAACCCCATGTCGATGGGCGACACCATCCGCGTGCCGATGCCCGCGCTGACCGAAGAGCGCCGCCGCGACCTGACCAAGGTTGTCCGCAGCGAAGGCGAGGACGCCAAGGTGGCCGTGCGCAACCTGCGCCGCGAAGCCAACGAAGCGCTGAAGAAGCTGGTCAAGGACAAGGAAATCTCCGAGGACGACGAACGCCGTTCGCAGGACGACGTCCAGAAACTGACCGATCGCAGCGTGGCCGAAATCGACAAGATGGTTACGCAGAAAGAAGCGGAAATCATGACCGTATAATTCCTGGATGCCGTCAGGGTGATAGGCTAGTCCGTATCCCCCTGGCGACCAGGATATCCTGCCTGAGCGCCGTCCTGTCCACTGGTTCGCAGCATTGCTGCTTAGCGGTGGAACGACGGCGCAGGCTTTTCTTCACGTAGTTCCGTTTTCGCCGTTTCACCGCGCGCAACCCCAGACCAATGGCAACCAGTTCGACCCAGGCGGTTCCCGCTACCCGCGACATTCCCGAGCACGTCGCCATCATCATGGATGGCAATGGCCGGTGGGCGACGAGGCGGCTGCTTCCGCGCACTGCGGGCCATGCCAAGGGCGTGCAGGCGGTGCGGCGCGTGGTCGAGGCGTGCGGGCGCGCCGGCGTGCGCTATCTGACGCTGTTCGCCTTCAGTTCCGAGAACTGGCGCCGCCCCGCCGAGGAAGTGTCGCTGCTCATGCGCCTGTTCGTGCAGGCGCTGGAGCGCGAGATCGGCAAGCTGGAAGAGCAGGGCGTGCGTCTGCACGTCATCGGCGACCTGTCGGCCTTCGAGCCCCGTTTGCAAGAGCTGATCTTCGCGGCGCAGGAGCGCACGGCCCACAACGACCGCCTGCACCTGACGGTTGCCGCCAACTATGGCGGACGCTGGGACATCCTTCAGGCCACCCGCGCCATGCTGGCCGCCGAGCCCGCACTGGCCACGCAGCCCCAGTTGGTGGACGAGGAGCGCCTGGCGCGCCATCTGTCCATGGCCTGGGCGCCAGAACCCGACCTGTTCATCCGCACCGGCGGCGAACAACGCATTTCCAATTTTCTGATCTGGCAGATGGCTTACGCGGAGTTCTACTTCACGGACCGCTACTGGCCGGATTTCGGCGCCGCCGAGCTCGCGGCCGCCTTTGACTGGTACCGCACGCGCGAACGCCGTTTCGGCCGTACCAGCGCGCAACTCAGCGAAAACGGCGCGAAATAAAACGGACGGCGACTAGCGCGTCTTTCCAGGGCTGTACACGAGGAGACCGTCATATGTTGGGCCAGCGTATCGTTACCGCAGTCGTTCTGTTGGCCGTTCTGGCTGCCGCGATGATCAGCGCGAACCCGTGGTGGTTCGTTGCGCTTCTGGCTCTGGCGGCCGCCTGCGCCAATTGGGAGTGGCTCCGCCTGACCTTGCCGCAACCGCCTTCCCCTCTCATTGCCGTCGGCGTTGCCGTCCTGCTGTTCGCGGGCATGCTGACGTTGGCCTCCGCATGGCTCGCGGGACAGAATGCCGGAATCGCAGATCCCGTCTGGGTGCTGCGCTACGTAGTGCCGGCGGTGGCCGCGGTCTGGCTGTTCGGCGGCCTGACGGCGGTGGTGCGCGGGCGTTCCGATGCGCCTCCCGCCAGTGTGGGCTGGTCGATTTTCTCCGTGCCCGCGGCGTTTGCCGCCTGGGCCGTGCTAGCGCAGATGTTCGTGGCGCATGGAGCCGGTTTCGTAGTGTCGCTGCTGGCGCTGGTCTGGGTCGCCGATATCGCCGCTTATTTTGCCGGCAGAGCCTTCGGCAAGCGTAAACTGGCCCCGCGGGTCAGCCCGGGCAAAACGATCGCAGGCGCGGTCGCTGGCGTCCTGGGGGCGGTGGTCTGGATCGGTCTTTCCAGCCTGTGGGAAGGCACGTACGGCCACGCGCTGGTCGAACGCTGGACCTTCTGGCTGGCGTTGCCCATTGCCGCTGTGCTTGGCGTGCTGTCGATCGTGGGCGACCTGTTCGAATCGCTGCTCAAGCGGCGCGCCGGACGCAAGGATTCCAGCACGCTGCTGCCTGGCCACGGCGGGGTCTATGACCGCATCGACGCGATTCTCCCGGTCGCGCCGTTTGCGCTACTTTTGTCTGGAGTGTTGTTTTGACGGCTTTTCAACGCGTCGTCGTGCTGGGATCGACCGGTTCGATCGGTGAAAGCACGCTGGATGTGATCGCCCGCCACCCCGAGCGCCTGGCGGTTTATGCGCTGTCGGCGTACAGCCAGATGGCGCGCCTGGCGGAGCAGGCACAGGCCAGCCGCGCCGCGGTCGTGGTGGTGCCCGACTCTGCGGCGCGCGAGAAATTCATTGCCGCATGGGCTGGCGGCCAGTCCATGCCGGAAATCCGCGTCGGCGCCCAGGCGCTGGCCGATACCGCCGCCGATCCCCAATGCGACTCCGTCATGGCGGCCATCGTGGGGGCCGCGGGCCTGCCCGCCGCCCTGGCGGCTGCCCGCAGCGGCAAGCGCGTCTTGCTGGCCAACAAGGAAGCGCTGGTTGCGGCCGGCTCGCTTTTCATGCAGGCCATACGCGACAACGGCGCCGAACTGCTGCCTATCGACAGCGAACATAACGCCATTTTCCAATGTCTGCCTCACGGCGGACGAGCCGTCGCGCCGGATAGCCCCGCACCCGGCGTGCGCCGGCTGCTGTTGACCGCTTCCGGCGGTCCGTTCCGCGGGCGCGACCTGGAAGACCTGCACGACGTGACGCCGGCCCAGGCTTGCGCCCACCCGAACTGGAGCATGGGCCGCAAGATTTCGGTCGATTCCGCCACCATGCTCAACAAGGGGCTCGAGGTGATCGAGGCGCATTGGCTGTTCGCCATGCCTGCTGATCGCATCGAGGTGGTGGTGCACCCCCAGAGCGTGGTGCACTCCATGGTCGAGTACGACGACGGCTCCGTGCTGGCGCAGCTCGGTCAGCCCGACATGCGCACGCCCATTGCCTATGGCCTGGGCTTTCCCGAACGCCTGGACAGCGGCGTCGGCCCGCTGGATCTGACGCGGCTGGGGCGTCTGGACTTCGAGAAGCCTGATCTGGCGCGTTTTCCGTGCCTGGCCTTGTCGTTTGCGGCGCTGCGAGCCGGGCAGGGGGCCTGCGTGGCATTGAATGCCGCCAACGAGATCGCCGTGGAGGCCTTCCTGAGCGGCCGGCTGCCCTATACCTGGATTCCGCGGGTAATCGAGGCTTCCCTGGAGTGGCAGGCACGGCAAGCATCTGTTACGCTCAACAGTCTTGACGACGTGCTCGCGCTGGATTCTGACGCGCGCGTCTTCGCTGGCAACCTGGGCCTGGCCTGATGCGGGCTCGGTCGCCCGTCCGCCGGCCTCTGATTTCCTAGATTTCTTCGATTCCGATGCTTTTCACCCTGCTGGCCTTTGCGGTTGCGCTTGGCACCCTGATCATCTTCCATGAACTGGGGCACTATTGGGTGGCCCGCCTGTGTGGCGTGAAAGTGCTGCGCTTCTCGGTGGGGTTCGGCAAGGTCATCCTGCGGCGCACCGACCGCCACGGCACGGAATGGGCGGTCTCGGCGCTGCCGCTGGGCGGCTACGTCAAGATGCAGGACGATCCCCCCGCCGGCGCGAGCCCGGCGGAAGTGGCAGGGGCCTTCAATAGCAAGCCCGTCGGCCAGCGTATCGCCATCGTTGCCGCCGGCCCCATTTTCAACCTGATACTCGCGGTCTTCCTCTATGCTGGCCTGAACATGGCCGGCACCGAGGAGCCCGTGGCTGTCATCGCCCAGCCCGCGGCGGACACGCCTGCCGCGCGCGCCGGCCTGCTCTCTGGCGACCGCATCCTGGCCATCGACGGCGAAGAGGTCGCTTCCTGGTCCGACGCGCGCTGGCGCCTGATGGACGTCATGGCTACTGGCGGCAGCGCCAGGATCGAGGTCAAGACCCCTGCGGGCGCCGTCCAGCAGCGTGAACTGGTCCTGCCGTCCAACACCATGGATCCGGCCGGCGGCGACCCGCTGGCCGCAGCCGGCGTGCGCCTGGCTCAGCCCAAGCCCGCAGTGCGTGTCGTCAATGATGGCGGCGAAGGGCAGGCGGCCGGGCTGCGGACGGGCGACCTCATCCTGGCCGTGAACGGCGTTCCCACCCCGGATACCGGCGCGCTGGTGCGGCAGATTCAAGAAAGCGCCGGCAAGACCCTGGCACTGACGCTGGCGCGCGACGGCGCCAATATCTCCCTGAACGCCACGCCCCGCGCCGAGACCGTCAACGGCCAGGTGATCGGCCGCCTGGGCGTCCAGCTGGGTGGCGACGTTCCCATGGTGACCGTGCGCTATGGCGTATTCGAAAGCCTGTGGAAGGGCGCCGTGCGCACCTGGGATACCGCCTGGTTCTCGCTGCGCATGATGGGGCGCATGATCACGGGCGACGTTTCCTGGCGCAATGTCAGCGGTCCCGTGACCATCGCGGACTACGCCGGCCAGACCGCCAGAATCGGAATTGTTGCGTATATCGCTTATATCGCCTTGATCAGCATCAGCCTGGGCGTACTAAATTTGCTGCCTATTCCCATGCTGGACGGTGGCCATCTGCTGTACTATCTCGTCGAAATTGTGCGGGGTAGCCCGCCGCCAGCAAGGTGGATCGATATCGGACAGCGCGCCGGCATAGGTTTATTGGCAAGCCTGATGGGGCTTGCGCTGTTCAATGATTTCACGCGTTTGTTCACTTGAACGCGATTTAGCATAAAATCCCCCGCCATTTGCACGACCGAGGATACTCAAGGATGTCTTTTCGCCGGATGTTTCATCACAAAAAGGGTGTACTGCCGGGTTTGATCGCCGCACTGCTGGTTCCGGCCATCGCCCACGCCTTCGACCCTTTTGTCGTGCGGGATATCCGCGTAGAGGGTATTCAAAGAACTGACGCCGGCACCGTCTTCGGCTATCTCCCCGTCAAAGTGGGCGAAAAGTTCACCGAAGAAGAAGCCACTGAAGCCATCCGCCGCTTGTACGGCACCGGCTTCTTCACCGACGTACAGATCCAGACGGACAACAACGTCGTCGTGGTGGTCGTGCAGGAACGCCCCACGATCGCGTCGGTGAACTTCAACGGCATGCGCGAGTTCGACTCCAAGGCCATCACCACGTCGCTGGCCCAAGTGGGCTTCGCCGAAGGCCGCATCTTCGACCGCTCCATGCTCGAGCGCGCCGAATACGAACTGAAGCAGCAGTACCTGTCCAAGGGCAAGTACGGCATCGAAGTGACCTCCACCGTGACCCCGCTGCCGCGCAACCGCGTGGGCGTGAGCTTCGACGTGTTCGAAGGCTCGGTCGCGCGCATCCAGGAAATCCGCTTCGTGGGCAACAAGGCTTTCTCGGAGAGCGACCTGCTCGACGAATTCAAGCTGACCACGCCGGGCTGGTTGACCTGGTATACCGATACCGACAAGTACTCGCGCGAAAAGCTCGAGGGCGACCTGGAGCGCCTGCGCTCCTTCTACCTGGACCAGGGCTACCTCGAATTCTCGGTCGAGCCGCCCCAGGTCACGATTTCGCCCGACCGCAAGGACATCCGGATCACGATTACCGTGCACGAAGGCGAGCCCTACAAGGTGCGCAGCGTGAAGCTGGCCGGCAATCTGCTGGGCCTGGACAAGGAAATCAACGCGCTGGTGGAAATCAAGCCGGACGAAACGTTCTCGGCCGCCAAGGCCAACGGTTCGGCCAAGGCCATCACCGACTACCTGGGCGAACTGGGCTACGCGTTTGCCAACGTCAACCCGAACCCGCAGCTGGACCGCGCCAAGCATGAGGCCGACCTGACGTTCTACGTCGATCCCAGCCGCCGCGTGTACGTGCGCCGCATCCAGATCGGCGGCAATACCCGCACGCGCGACGAAGTCGTTCGCCGCGAAATGCGCCAGCAGGAAGCCGCCTGGTACGACGCCAAGGACATCAAGGCCTCGCGCGACCGTGTCGACCGCCTGGGCTATTTCAGCGACGTCAACGTCAAGACCGATCCGGTTCCGGGTTCGCCCGACCAGGTCGACGTCAACGTCGACGTCAAGGAAAAGCCCACCGGCATGATCAACCTGGGCGTGGGTTATGGCTCGTCCGAAAAGGCCATTCTGTCTGCCGGTATCAGCGAAGACAACGTCTTTGGCAGCGGTACCAACCTGACCCTGCAACTGAACACCAGCAAGACCAACCGCGCCATCGTGCTGTCGCATACCGATCCGTACTGGACCAAGGACGGCATCAGCCGCACCACGTCCGCCTACTATCGCGTGACCGAGCCCTGGAACAACAACGACGGCGACTACCGCGTCAAGGCCATGGGCCTGGGCATGAACTTCGGCGTGCCGATCTCGGAATACGACCGGATTATGCTGGGCGCGAACGTCGAACGTAACCAGATCGACCTTTTCAACAACTCGCCGGCGGCCTACGAGAAGTTCGTCAAGGACTATGGCGACGCGACCAACTCGGTGATCTTCACCACCGGCTGGACCAAGGACACCCGCGACAGCGGCCTGGCGCCGACCAAGGGCGGGTACACCCGCCTGAAGGCCGACCTGTCGACCATCGATCTGCAGTACACGATGCTGACGGCCCAGCAGCAGTATTTCGTGCCGCTGGGCGGCTCCTACACCCTGGCCTTGAACGGCATGGTGGACTGGGGGCAGGGCTACGGCAGCAAGGATTACCCGATCATCAAGAACGTCTATGCCGGCGGTATCGGCACGGTACGCGGCTACGAGGGCTCGTCGCTGGGCCCGCGCGATACCAAGACGGGCGACTACCTGGGCGGCACGCGGCGCGTCATCGCGAACGCGCAGCTCTATCTGCCGTTCCCGGGCGCGTCGAAGGACCGCACCCTGCGCTGGTTCATTTTCTCGGACGCGGGCCAGGTTTCGGCCGGCAGCGGCCAGAGCTGCACCGGCGGCAAGCCTGGCAGCGAGGTCGAGGATCCGTGCGGCTGGCGCTTCTCGGCCGGTATCGGTCTGTCGTGGCAGTCGCCGATGGGGCCGCTGCAGCTGTCCTATGCCCGTCCGCTCAATTCGAAGTCGGGCGACGACAAGCAGAGCTTCCAGTTCCAGATCGGGACTGGTTTCTAAGCGCGCCGTTACGCTTGAAAACAAGGGAGAAGGGCACACGACCGGCTCCCTTGCTGTTTAGTGGCACAATACACACTTTGGCTTTGCCTTACTGGAAGGTGAGATTTTCATGATGTCTGATTCCGCACTTAAAACCTCGAAATCGCTGCGCACCACGCGCCGCGGCAAACTGGGCGGCTCCATTGCCCTGGTAGGTGCGCTCATTCTCGGTTCGGCTGCTGCGATTCCCGCGCAGGCCCAAGGCACGAAGATCGGTTTCGTCAATACCGAGCGGATCCTGCGCGAGTCGGGTCCGGCCAAGGCAGCGCAAAGCAAGATCGAAGCTGAATTCAAGAAGCGCGACGACGAGCTTCAGCGCCTGAACAACAGCCTGCGTTCGCAAGCCGAGAAGTTCGACAAGGACGCGCCTGTCCTGTCGGAGTCCGATCGCGTCAAGCGCCAGCGTGAACTGTCCAACCTGGATACCGACCTGCAGCGCAAGCGCCGCGAGTTCCAGGAAGACTTCAACCGCCGCCGCAACGAAGAATTCTCGGGCATCGTGACGAAGGCCAACGACGCCATCAAGCGCATCGCCGAGCAGGAAAACTACGACCTGATCATCCAGGACGCAGTGACCGTCAACCCGCGCATCGACATCACCGACAAGGTGATCCAGAGCCTGGGCAAGTAAGCAGCACCCGTCACGTTATGCCGGTTCTACTGGATCTTGCCCGCGCGCCAACGCTGGAAACACTGTTGAGCGCCGCCAACACCCAGGGGATGGACTGGCGCATCAGCGCGGTTCCCGGCGCGGACCCCATGCGGGTCTGCGGCATCGGAACCCTGTCATCGGCGGGTCGGCAGGAAATCGCTTTCCTGGCCAACCCCCGCTACCAGAGCCAGCTAGGCGCCACGCAGGCTGGCGCCGTCATCGTCTCGCCGGACGTGGCGCAGGCTCTGGAGGCCGAGGGCAACGCCCGGCCGCCGTTCGCGCTGGTCGTCTGTCAGCATCCCTATCTGCTTTACGCCCGCGTGGCGCAATGGTTCGATGCCGCGAGACGGCCCGAGTTGCCCGCGTCCACGCATCCTTCCGCGGTGGTCGCCGCTGACGCCATCATCGAAGAAGGCGTGCGCATCGGCCCGAATTGCGTCGTCGAATCCGGCGCCCGCATCGGCCGCGATACCGTGCTCGGACCTGGCTGCGTCATTGGCGCAGGCTCGTCCGTCGGCCCTGGCAGCCGGCTGTACGCCCACGTCACGCTGTACGACGGCGTCAAGGTGGGCGCACGCGCCATCATTCATAGCGGCGCTGTGCTGGGCGCGGATGGTTTCGGTTTCGCGCCGGATCCCACGCTGGGCAAGGGCGCCTGGGGCAAGATTCCCCAGCTCGGCGGCGTGACGGTCGGTGACGACGTCGAAATCGGCGCCAACACCACCGTCGACCGGGGCGCGCTGGAAGACACCGTCCTGGCCGATGGCGTCAAGCTGGACAACCAGATCATGGTGGCCCACAACTGCCGGATCGGCGCGCATACCGCGATTGCGGCCTGCGTTGGCGTGGCTGGCTCGACCACCATCGGCGAGCGCTGCACCATAGGCGGAGCGGCCATGCTGTCCGGGCACCTCACGCTGGGCGACGATGTGCATGTCTCCGGCGGCACCGCGGTGACGTCCAGCATCTCGAAGCCTGGCCGCTACACCGGGGTCTTCCCGTACGCGGAACATGGCGAATGGCAGCGCAACGCCGCCGTGATACAACAGTTGGCGCAATTGCGCCGGCGCGTGCGGACGCTGGAAAAAGATTAGGGCGGCGCATCGCCGCCCCTGGCGCGTCCGCGCCGCACAATTACTTTACTTCGCAGGAAAGCATAGAAAAATGGAACTCGACATCAAGGGGATCATGGAGAGGCTGCCGCATCGTTATCCGATGCTGCTGATTGACCGCGTCGTCGAAATGGTGCCTGGCAAGTCCATCGTGGCCATCAAGAACGTCTCGATCAATGAACCGTTTTTCAACGGCCATTTCCCGCACCACCCGGTGATGCCGGGCGTGCTCATCGTGGAAGCCATGGCTCAGGCCTCCGCCCTGTTCTCGTTCACCGACGAGAATGGCGGCCTGAAGTGCGAAGGTTCCAAGACCGCGTATTACCTGGTCGGCATCGACGGCGCGCGTTTCCGCCGCCCCGTGGTGCCGGGCGACCAGTTGCGCATCGAGGTCGAAGCCGAACGCCTGAGCCGCAGCATCTGTAAGTATCAAGCGCGCGCGACGGTGGATGGCCAGGAAGTCGCTTCGGCCAAGCTGATGTGCGCGATTCGCAGCCTGGAAGAGTAAATGGCAGGAAACATTCACCCCACCGCCGTCGTTGATCCGGCGGCAAAGCTCGACCCGACCGTCGTGGTCGGTCCGTTCGCGACCATCGGTCCCAACGTGACCATAGGCGCGGGCACCGAGATCGGCCCGTACTGCATGGTGGACGGGGTGACGACCATCGGGCGCGACAACCGTTTCTACCGGTACTGCTCGATTGGCGGCATGCCGCAGGACAAGAAGTACCAGGGCGAGCCTACCCGCCTGGAAATCGGCGACCGCAATACGTTCCGGGAATTCGTCACGCTCAACACGGGCACCGTGCAGGACGGCGGCGTTACGACGATTGCCGACGACAACTGGGTCATGGCGTACGTGCACGTTGCACACGATTGCCACATCGGCAGCAACACCATCCTGGCCAATTCGGTGCAGCTGGGCGGCCACGTCCACGTTGGCGATTGGGCCATCGTGGGCGGCCTGACCGGCGTGCACCAGTTTTCGCGCATCGGCGCGCACAGCATGACGGGCGGCAACAGCTCCCTGATGCAGGACACGCCGCCGTTCGTGCTGGCTGCGGGCAATCCGTGCCGTCCGGTGGGCGTCAACGTCGAAGGACTGAAGCGCCGCGGCTTTACGGCGGCCGACATTGCGGCGCTGCGCGACGCCTACAAGATCATCTACCGCCGGGGCCTGTCCCTGGACGCGGCGCGGGCCGAACTGCGCGCCCGCCAGCAGGCGGAGCCCGAGGTCGCCCCGCACCTGCAGACCATGCTCGACTTCCTGGACGTCGCGAGCCGCGGCATCATCCGTCCATGAACGCTCGGATCGGCATGGTGGCCGGCGAGCCTTCGGGCGACCTGCTGGCCGGTCGCATCATTGCCGGTCTGCAAGCGCGCGACGCCGGCGTGCGCTGCGAGGGTATCGGCGGGCCGCAAATGCAGGCCCGCGGCTTCGATACCTGGCACCCCATGCATGCCTTGACCGTGTTCGGCTATGTCGACGCGCTCAAGCGCCTGCCCAGCCTGCTTGGCACCTATCGCGACGTCAAGCGGCGCTGGTTGGCGCAGCCGCCCGACGTGTTCGTCGGTATCGATGCGCCGGACTTCAATCTGCGGCTGGAACACCAGTTGCGCCAGGCGGGCACGCCCACCGTGCATTTCGTCGGACCGTCGATCTGGGCCTGGCGCTATGAGCGGATCCATAAGATCCGCGAGTCGGTGTCGCACATGCTGGTGCTGTTCCCGTTCGAGGAAGAGATCTACCGCAAGGAAGGCATTCCGGTCACCTATGTGGGCCATCCGCTGGCTGGCGCCGTGCCCATGCAGCCCGACCGCGCCGCGGCGCGCGAGCGCCTGGGTATCGACCAGAATGCGCGCGTGCTGGCGATCCTGCCGGGTAGCCGCTCGTCCGAGATCCGTCTGCTGGCGCCGCGCTTCCTGCAAGCCGCGCAGATCCTGCAGAAGAAGGATCCGGCCCTGCAATGCGTCGTCCCCATGGTCAACGACCAGCGGCGCGCGGAGTTCCAGGCCATCCTGGCCCAATACCCCGTGCCTGGACTGCGCTGCGTCACCGCGAACGATCTGCACGGCGAGGGCGGAGAGCGCCAGGCGCCCGTGGCCTGGTCCGTCATGGAAGCGGCCACGGCAGTGCTGGTGGCCAGCGGCACCGCCACCCTGGAAACGGCGCTGTACAAGCGGCCCATGGTGATTTCCTACGTGCTGTCGCCCTGGATGCGCCGCATCATGGCCTGGAAGTCCGGCCAGCAGCGTCCCTACCTGCCCTGGGTGGGGTTGCCGAACGTACTGCTGCGCGATTTTGCCGTGCCGGAGCTGCTGCAGGACGACGCCACGCCCGAGAAACTCGCGGAGGCGACCTGGACGTCCCTGACCGACGACGCGGGCAGGGCGCGCATCGAAGCCCGCTTTACCGCCCTGCATCAGGAGCTGCTGCGCGACACGCCCGCGCTGGCTGCGCAGGCGATCCTGGAGGTGGCCGGTGGAGCAGCCTGACTTGTTCGCGGCTCCTGAACAGCCCGTCATGATCACGGCAGGCGTGGACGAGGCGGGCCGCGGCCCGCTGGCGGGCGCCGTGTACGCGGCGGCGGTCATTCTGGATCCGGCCCGGCCCATCGCGGGCCTGGCGGATTCCAAGGTGCTCAAGGCCGCCACGCGCGAGGCGCTGGCGCTCGAGATCCAGGAATTTGCCGTGGCCTGGTGCATCGCCAGCGCCAGCGTGGCCGAGATCGACAGCATGAACATCCTGCGCGCCACGATGCTGGCGATGCAGCGCGCGGTGCAGGGCTTGTCCACCTTGCCGCAGCTGGCGCTGGTGGATGGCAACCAGGCTCCCAAGCTCGGCTGCACCGTGCAGACCGTCATCAAGGGCGACGCCCTGGTGCCCGCGATTTCCGCGGCTTCCATTCTTGCCAAGACCGCGCGCGATGCAGACCTGCTGCGCCTGCATGCCCTCTATCCCCAATATGCCTTCGATCAGCACAAGGGTTATGGCACCCCGCTGCATCTGGAGATGCTGCGCGAGCACGGCCCCTGCGCCGAACATCGGCGCAGCTTCGCCCCCATCAAGGCCTTCGGCCTGACTTCATGAAGCACATCAGTTCTCGCGACAATCCCGCAGTCAAGGCGCTGGCCAAGCTGGCCGGCACGGCGGGCAAGCGCGGCGCGCCGGTGCTGCTGGATGGCGTCCACCTGTGCCAGGCCTGGCTGCAGCATCACGGCGCGCCCGATCAGGCCATCTTCGATGTGGAGCGCTTGTCCCAGCCCGACATAGCGGCGCTTGCGGCCGCTGTGCCGGACCGCGACTGCCTGGCCCTGGACGCGCGCTTGATGCAGTCCCTGGCAGCCGTGGAAAGCGGGCAGGGCGTGGCCTTTCAGGTGACGCCGCCGGTTCTGGACTTGCCCGATGCTGTGGACGAGAACTGCGTGCTGTTCGACCGCATCCAGGATCCCGGCAATGTCGGCACGTTGTTGCGCACCTGCGCCGCAGCGGGCGTGAAGCGCGTCTTCCTGGCCACGGGCACGGCCGCGGCCTGGTCTCCCAAGGTGCTGCGCAGCGGCCAGGGCGCCCATTTCGCCTTGGCCATCCACGAACACGTGGATCTGGCTGCCTTGCTGCCGCGGCTGAAGGTGCCGATGGTGGCGACCGCGCTGGACGGCGCGCGCGATCTGTACGAAGGCTTGTTGCCGGAACGTTGCGCCTGGGTGTTCGGCCACGAAGGCCAGGGCGTGGCAGCGGAGCTGATTGCCGCCGCCAGCCTCAAGGTGCGTATTCCGCACGACATGGTGGCGGTGGAATCGCTCAATGTGGGCGCCGCAGCCGCGATCTGCCTTTTCGAGCAGCGGCGCCAGGCTTTGCGCGGCAAGCCGGACTGAACGCCGATCTGCCCTTCGTTTCGCCGCTTTTCCGCGGATTGCGGGCACCGTCCCCTGTTTATACTGCCCCGTTTGCCCGAGCCGGAGCGGTCCTGAGCCGCGTCTGGCGGCCGGGATCCGATCAAGGACGGGACATGAAAAGCTGGATCAAATCGAGTCTTGCCGCGCTGGGCGCGGCGGTGTTGCTTTCTGCGTGCGCCGGTCCCCGGTATGGCGATGTGGCGGACCGCATCCCGGCGCTGGAGGCTGCGGAAGGCCGGATTTACTTCTACCAGCCCGTGACGTCCAACGGCGACAAGGTCGCGCAGCCCGCGATCCTGGTCGACGGCCGCAAGGTCGGTCGCTCCAAATCCGGTCGTTTCTTCTTCGTGGACCGCGCGCCCGGCGAGGTGGAAGTGATCACCGCCACTGACCGCAAGGAGCGCAAGGACGCGCTCAAGGTTCCGCTGGCCGCCGGGCAGACCCAATACGTGCGCGTCGATATTGCGGGCGGCAGGCAGGTCCTGAGGTTGGAGGGCTCCGCTGACGTAGCCGTGCAGGCGATGTCTGACCTGCGCTATTGGGGTGCGGGACGCCGCGAGCGCGAGCCGCTGCGCTATGAGTAAAATTACAATATGTAGTGTTTAGATTCATTCACATACTTTCGCGCCTGGACCAATCATGTTGGGTGTCCAGCGGGATCGGCAAATCGGAGAAGACGGAATGAAGCGCAGGTTCAAGATGGTGGCTGCCGCCGTGCTGGGCGCGGCCTTGTTGGCAGGTTGCGGCGGACCCCGGTACAAGGACGTCGCCAGCACCATCCCCATGATGGTGCCGGAAACGGGGCGGATCTACTTCTACCAGCCGCCGGCGCCGGTTGGCGTGGTGTCGGCCCAGCCATACCTGCGCGTGAACGGCGTCAAGGTCGGCCGTTCCAAGCCGGGTAGCTTCTTTTACGTGAACCGGCCTGCCGGCCAGTACGTGGTCGACACCTTGCGCGACGACGAACAACTGTCGTTCACGCTGGCCCCGGGCCAGACCCGTTACGTGCGCTTGAGCATCGAAGGCGTGAGCGGCAATTCGTCCAATATGGGTCGCCAGGACATGCGCCTGGAAGACTCGGAGGCGACCGCCCAACAGGAAATGGGACCGCTGAAGTACTGGGGCGCGGGCTCGCGCGAACGCGTCAAGCTGCGTCCCTGATCCGGAGCACGTTGCAGGAAAGGGCGCGCCACGGGCGCGCCCTTGTCGTTTTCAGCCCCGGTCCAGGCCGACTTCCTGCAGCACCGTCGTGGCGATCTCCTCGATCGATTTGGTGGTGCTGGACAGCCAGGAAATGCCCTCGCGGCGCATCATGCGTTCGGCCTCGGCCACTTCGTAGCGGCATTGCTCCAGCTGCGCGTAGCGGCTGTTGGGGCGGCGCTCGTTGCGGACTTCGGCCAGGCGCTCGGGCTGGATCGACAGGCCGAACAGCTTGCCGCGGTGCGGGGCGATGGTCGAGGGCAGGGTGCCGCGCTCGAAATCGTCCGGCGTCAGCGGGAAGTTGGCGGCCTTGATGGCGTATTGCATGGCCAGGTACAGGCTGGTGGGCGTCTTGCCGCAGCGCGATACGCCAACCAGGATCACGTCCGCCTGGTCCAGCTGGTTGACGAACTGGCCGTCGTCATGCGCCAGGCTGAAGTTGATGGCGTCGATGCGGTTGCGGTATTTTTCCGAATTGGCCTGCATGTGCGAGCGGCCGATGGAATGGCTGGACTTCAGGCCCAGCGCCTGCTCGATGTGGCTGACGAAAGTGCCAAACAGGTCCAGGAAAACGCCGTTCGCCTGGCGAACGCGTGCCAGGATGTCCGGATTGACCAGGGTGCTGAACACGATCGGGGGAACACCGGCCTCCTGGGCGCTGCGATCGATGCGCATGGCCACTTCCGCGGCCTTTTCCAGCGTGTCGACAAAGGGCAGGCGGACAGGCTTGAAATTGACCTCTTCAAACTGCGAAAGCACTGACTGGCTGAAGGTTTCTGCGGTGATGCCGGTACTGTCGGAAACGATGTATACCGTGCGTACGATCGGGGTAGATGTCATGTGTAAAAAATTCCAACCAGGCAGATGGCCGGACGCACTCCACCGAGTACAATCAGGCCCCTATAAGTCACCCCAAGGGCGGTCCAAGGCCAGTTTGGTCAGCGCGTAAATCGGGGCTGTGATCCAGCTTTCCGACGTATTGACCAAACTCGCTTTCATTCCATTGTAAAAGGTGACTTCAATGTCGTACGTTGTTTTGTTCGAGCAGCTCCGCATGACGGACGTGGACTCGGTAGGAGGCAAGAACGCATCACTAGGTGAAATGATCAGCCAGCTGTCTGGCGCGGGTGTCCGCGTGCCGGGCGGCTTTGCCACGACCGCTGATGCTTTCCGCGACTTCCTCAAGGCCTCCGGCCTGGACAAGCGCATCGCCGAACGCCTGACCACGCTGAACCCCGAAGACGTGCGCGAACTGGCCAACGCCGGCTCGCAGATCCGTCAATGGATCATCGACGCGCCGTTCTCGCCCGAGTTCGAATCGCAGATCCGTACCGCCTTTGCCAAGCTCGACGCTGATGGCAAGGGCTCGTTCGCCGTGCGCTCCTCCGCCACCGCCGAAGACCTGCCCGACGCTTCGTTCGCCGGCCAGCAGGAAACCTTCCTGAACGTCGTCGGCATCGACGACGTGCTGGACAAGATCCGCCACGTGTTCGCGTCGCTGTACAACGACCGCGCCATTTCCTATCGCGTGCACAAGGGCTACGCCCACGCCGACGTCGCGCTGTCGGCCGGCATCCAGCGCATGGTGCGTTCCGACAAGGGCAGCGCCGGCGTCATGTTCACCATCGACACGGAATCGGGCTTCCAGGACGTGGTCTTCATCACCTCGTCCTACGGCCTGGGCGAAACGGTGGTGCAGGGCGCGGTCAACCCCGACGAGTTCTACGTCTTCAAGCCGACGCTGGCCCAGGGCCACTACCCGATCGTGGGTCGTCGCATCGGCTCCAAGCTGATCAAGATGGAGTTCGATCCCGAGCGTCCCGAAGGCCGCGCCGTGCGCACGGTCGACGTGCCGGTGTCCGAGCGCAACCGCTATTCGCTGACCGACGACGAGGTCAACGAGCTGGCTCGCTACGCCGTCATCATTGAAAAGCACTACGGCCGCCCGATGGACATCGAGTGGGGCCGCGACGGCATCGACGGCAAGATCTACATCCTGCAGGCGCGTCCGGAAACGGTGAAGTCGCAGCAGGGCGCCAACGACGTGCAGCAGCGCTACCGCCTGAAGGCCACCGGCCAGGTCCTGATCACCGGCCGCGCGATCGGCCAGAAGATCGGCGCGGGTCCGGTGCGCGTGGTCGGCGACATCTCCGACATGGACAAGGTCCAGCCCGGCGACGTTCTGGTCACCGACATGACGGATCCCAACTGGGAGCCCGTGATGAAGCGCGCCTCGGCCATCGTCACCAACCGCGGCGGCCGCACCTGCCACGCGGCGATCATCGCGCGCGAGCTGGGCATTCCGGCAGTCGTGGGCTGCGGCAACGCGACCGACCTGCTCAAGGAAGGCCAGGCCGTGACCGTGTCTTGCGCCGAGGGCGACGAAGGCCGCATCTATGACGGCCTGATCGAAACCGAAGTGGAAGAAGTGCGTCGCGGCGACATGCCCCCCATCGATCTGAAGATCATGATGAACGTGGGCAACCCGCAGCTGGCTTTCGACTTCGCCCAGATCCCCAACGGCGGCGTGGGCCTGGCCCGCCTGGAATTCATCATCAACAACAACATCGGCATCCACCCCAAGGCGGTGCTGGACTACCCGAACGTTGATGGCGAACTGAAGAAGGCCGTGGAATCGGCCGCCCGCGGCCATGCCAGCCCGCGCGCCTTCTTCGTCGAGAAGATGGCCGAAGGCGTGGCGACCATCGCCGCCGCCTTCTACCCCAAGCCCGTCATCGTGCGCATGTCGGACTTCAAGTCCAACGAGTACCGCAAGCTGGTCGGCGGTTCGCGCTACGAGCCCGAGGAAGAAAACCCCATGCTGGGCTTCCGCGGCGCGTCGCGCTACATCGCCGAGGACTTCGCCGAGTGCTTCCGCATGGAATGCGAAGCGCTCAAGAAGGTGCGCGATGAAATGGGCCTGACCAACGTCGAGATCATGGTGCCCTTCGTCCGCACCCTGGGCCAGGCGGCCAAGGTCGTGGACCTGCTGGCCAAGCACGGCCTGGCGCGCGGCGAAAACGGCCTGAAGCTCATCATGATGTGCGAAGTGCCGTCCAACGCCATCCTGGCCGACGAATTCCTGCAGTACTTCGACGGCTTCTCGATCGGTTCGAACGACATGACCCAGCTGACGCTGGGCCTGGATCGCGATTCGGGCATGGAGCTGCTGGCCGCCGACTTTGACGAACGCGACGAGGCCGTGAAGTTCATGCTGCGCCGCGCGATCAAGGCTTGCCTGGCCGCCAACAAGTACGTGGGCATCTGCGGCCAAGGCCCCAGCGATCACCCGGACTTCGCGCAATGGCTGAAGGAAGAGGGCATCCTGTCGATGTCGCTCAACCCGGACACCGTTGTCGATACCTGGCAGCGCCTGGCCAAGAGCTGATCGGTTTGCCGATGTGAAAACCCCGCGCCTGCAAGGGCGCGGGGTTTTTTTTATGCGTGCAGGCGGGAAAGGGCTACGCCGCCAGCGCTTCGCGCGCAATCAGTTCGCGCTTGCGGTCTATGCCCCAGCGGTAGCCAGCCAGCGAGCCATCCGTGCGCACCACCCGGTGGCAGGGAATGGCCAGCGCGATGTTGTTGGTGGCGCAGGCGCGGGCCACGGCGCGCACGGCGCGTGGGGAGCCGATGCGTTCGGCGATGTCGGTATAGGTGGCGGTTTCACCCACGGGGATCTCGCGCAGGGCTTGCCATACCTGGCGCTGGAAGGCCGTGCCGCGCACATCCAGGGGCAGGTCCAGGCCGCGAGAGGGGTCTTCGACGAAGCCCACCACGGCCGCCACCCAGCCTTCGAATTGCGCGTCCGCGCCGATCAGGCGGGCGGCCTTGAAGCGGTCCTGCAGGTTGCGCACCAATTGTTCTGGGTCTTCGTGCAGCGCGATTTCGCAGATGCCGGTATCGCTCGCCGCCACCAGCAGCGCGCCCAGGGAGCATTGCGCCACCGCGAAGCGGATATCCACGCCCTCGCCACTCTTGCGAAAGGCGGTGGGCGTCATGCCCAGGATGGCGGGAGCGGCTTCGTAGAAGCGGCCGCTGGAATTGAAGCCGGCGTCGTACATGGCGTCCGTGACGCTCGCGCTCTGCTTCAGATGCTGGCGGGCGCGGCTGGCGCGCAGGGCGTCGGCGTAGGCCTTGGGGGTGATGCCGGTGGCCGCCTTGAAGACGCGGTGGAAATGGAAGCGGCTCATGCCGGCCTGTTCGGCCAGGGTGGACAGATCCGGCGGCTGCTCGGCTTCCAGGGCGCGGCAGGCGCGCTCGATGGCGGCGGCGTGCTGTTTGCTCAGGGCGGCGGCTTGGTTCATGAAAAAGCTCCTGTTGCGCGTGGATTCGCGCGCTTGGACCCATCGTCTCAAAAGCCTTCCGCCGCCGCACTCCGTATATTGCGCGGTGGCCGCGCGGGGCGCTACGCGGGTGCGTAGGCGTCCAGAAAGCGCCGCAGGAGGCCGCCCGCGACGGGCGTGGCGCGGACATTGGCGGACAGCCCCGGGACGTCGAGATTTTCAGCCGCATAGCGGCGGCCGAAGCGTTCCAGATGGGCGCGGATGAAGTCAGGGCCGAATTCGGGATGGAACTGGGTCGAGAACACGTTGCGGCCGATGCGGATCATCTGGTGTTCGTCCAGGTCCGAGCGCGCCAGCACGGCGGCGCCAGGCGGCGGCTGCAGCACGGTCTGCGCATGCAGCATCTGGGCGGGGAAGGTGGACGGCAGTCCGGCCAGCAGCTTGTCGCCGGCCGCGGGCGGCAGCAGTTCCACGGTCTGGGTGCCGACTTCGCGCCCGGCGGGGTTGTAGCCGACCTTGCCGCCCAGCGCGTAGGCCAGCAACTGATGGCCGTAGCAGACGCCGAACATGGGCAGGCCGGCTGCGGCGGCTTCGCGCAGCCAGGCGGCGGTGTCCTCGCTCCAGGGTTCCTTGTCGGTCACCATGGCGGGCGAACCCGTGATCAGCGCGGCGCGATAACGGGCGGGAGCCTGCGGCCGCTTGCCTTCATGGACGGGCACGATTTCCATGGCCTCGGCGGTCAGGCCGGCGGCCTGCGCGAGTTGTTCGGCATAGCCGCCGAACTGGCTTTTGAGCGTGTCGTCCGGATCGCCGGTGTGCAGGATCAGGACGGGGAGAGCGGTGGGTATTGCAGCGGTCATTGGGGGCTTGTGCGTAAAGGATGCGGGCGCCGGGTTCCAGGGGGAGATCCACCGCCAGCGCACATCATAATCCAGCCCTCCGATCCGTGATGAAAGGCGCTTTTCCGTTCCGTCCCGGAAATACGTACAATTCCGCTCAGAGACTCATCCTTTCGGGCGAACGAAGACTATGTGGATTTGGCTGGGATTGGCTGCGCTGGCCCTGATCGGGGAATTGGCGACCGGCACTTTCTATCTGCTGCTGGTGGCCCTGGGGCTGGCGGCGGGGGGCGTGGCCGCATGGTTCGGCGCAGGCCTGGAATGGCAACTGGTAGGCTGCGGCATCGTGCTGCTGCTGGGTTTGCTGGTGCTGCGCAAGACCCGCGTGCTGAAAAAGCGCGAGGTCGATTCCGCCCGCAACGCCGACGTCAACCTGGACATCGGCCAGACGGTGTCGGTAGAAGCCTGGTCCGACCAGGGCACCGCGCGCGTCTGGTACCGCGGCGCGCACTGGCAGGCAGAGCTGGCCCAGGGCCAGCCGCCCGTGGCCGGAGAACAAACCATCATCGAAATGCGCGGCTCGATCCTGGTGCTGGCCCCCAGGGGCGTGCCGGGTTCGGTCTGACGAAGGCCATCCCGCCGCGGGCGGGACCGGCTGCGGGCGTCCGCAAGGTCCGGACGTTTCCCGCATATGTATTTACCAGAAGGAGAGGCTCCGAATCATGATGATCGATACATCCACCATCGTCCTGCTCGTCATCGTCGCGCTGGCGATACTGATAGTCATCAAGGCGATCGCCATCGTGCCTCAGCAGCACGCCTGGGTGGTCGAGCGCCTGGGCAAGTTCGACCGGGTCCTGTCGCCCGGCGCGGGCTTCGTCATTCCGTTCATCGAGCGCGTGTCGTACAAGCACTCGCTCAAGGAAATTCCGCTGGACGTGCCCAGCCAGGTTTGCATCACGCGCGACAACACGCAACTGCAGGTCGACGGCGTGCTGTACTTCCAGGTGACCGATCCGATGCGCGCGTCGTATGGCTCGTCGAACTACATCTCGGCCATCACCCAGCTGGCGCAGACGACCCTGCGTTCGGTCATCGGCAAGATGGAACTGGACCGCACCTTCGAAGAGCGCGACTCCATCAACAGCAACATCGTCTCTTCGCTGGACGAGGCGGCGCTGAATTGGGGCGTGAAGGTGCTGCGCTACGAGATCAAGGACTTGACGCCGCCCAACGAGATCCTGCGCGCGATGCAGGCGCAGATCACCGCCGAACGTGAAAAGCGCGCGCTGATCGCGGCCTCGGAAGGCCGCCGCCAGGAACAGATCAATATCGCCACCGGCGAGCGCGAAGCCGCCATCGCCCGTTCCGAAGGCGAGAAGCAGGCCCAGATCAACCAGGCCCAGGGCGAGGCCGCCGCGGTGCTGGCGATCGCCGAGGCCACCGCCAAGGCCATCACCCAGGTGGCGGACTCCGTGCGCCAGCCGGGCGGCATGGAAGCGGTGAACCTGAAGGTGGCCGAGCGCTACGTCGAGGCCTTCGGCAATGTCGCCAAGGAAGGCAACACCTTGATCCTGCCGGCGAACCTGGCTGATGTGGGCGGCATGATCGCCTCCGCCATGACCATCGTGAAGTCCACCCGCAACAGCTGATAACCGCGCCTGGCGGCGCCTGACGATGATCGCTCCCGTTAACTTGCTTTTGATAGCAGCATTGGCGGGAGTGCTTGCGCTGTGCGTGCTGGGGTCGCTGGCCCGCAGCGGCATGGCGGGCATCAAGGAGGCGATACGCGCCAACCTGCTGACGCTGGCGGCTTTCGGGCTTTACGCCTTCCAGGTCACCGAGGCGCCGCTGTGGGTGTCGGTGATGGCGGCGAACACCGCCGTTGCCCTGGCGCTTTGCGCCTACTACACGGGATTGCGCCGGCTGGTCGGCCTGACCGTGCCCAAGCGTCTCATGGCGCTGGCTTCCTGTACGGCGCTGCTGGCGCTGGCGTACTACACCTATATCGATCCCCAGGTCGGGCCGCGCATGGTGGTCATGTCCTGGCTGATGTTCGGGTTCATGGTGGCCATTGCCATGACGGTCAAGCGCGGCATGCCGATGAACCGGTCGCGCTACAGCTACCATTTCGTGCGCGTGGTGGCCCTGATCTCCGCGCTGGTGTGCGCAACGCGGGCCGTCGTCTACATGTTCGACATCGCCATCGCGCAGGCCCTGCTGCTGCCCACGGCATGGAACGTCGCGTTCATGACGCTGGGCGTGCTGACGATGCCATGCCTGACCCTGGGCACGATCATGATCATCCACGACCGCATGCTGGCCGACCGCGAACAGGAGGCCAGCACCGACTTCCTGACGGGCCTGATGTCGCGCAAGGCGTGGTGGCTGCAGGCCGAGCGCTATTGCGCCCAGGCGCTGCGCACGCGGCGGCCGCTGACGCTGCTGTTGCTGGATATCGACTATTTCAAGCGCATCAACGATACCCATGGCCACGCGGCCGGGGATGCGGTGCTGCGCCATTTCGGCCTGCTGGCGACCGCCACGCTGCGCACTGGCGACCACGTCGGGCGCGTCGGCGGCGAGGAGTTCGCGGTGCTGTTTCCGGACATGCGCAGCGATGCAGTGATGGATGTGGCGGAGCGGCTGCTGGATTCGGTGCGGCGCACGCCCTGTGCGCACGGAGGCAGCACCATTTCCTATACGTTCAGCGCCGGAGTCGCGGACTGGATGCCCGGAGAGAGCCTGCAGGCGTTTTTCGAGCGGGCCGACCGCAAGCTGTATGCGTCCAAGTCGGCCGGGCGCAACCGCATCACGGGACCGGGGCAGGAGGCCGAGCGCCAGACGCTGCCCGAGGCCGCCTGATCAGTCGTCCTTGCCCTTGCGAGGGGCGCGGGTGTCGTGCTTCATCATGCGCTCTTTCTCGCGCTGCCAGTCTTTCTCGCGCGCGGTGTCGCGCTTGTCGAACAGCTTCTTGCCGCGGCCCAGCGCGAAGTCCAGCTTGATGCGCCCGTTCTTGTAGTGCAGGTTGAGCGGCACCAGCGTGTAGCCGCGTTGCTCGACCTTGCCGATGAGCTTGCTGATTTCCTCGGCCTTGAGCAGCAGCTTGCGCGTGCGCATGGCGTCGGGGTGGATATGGGTGGAGGCCGTGGGCAGGGGGCTGACGTGCATGCCCAGCAGGTAGAGCTCGCCGTCGCGCACGATGACGTAGCTTTCCTTGAGCTGCACGCGGCCATCGCGGATCGCCTTGACTTCCCAGCCTTGCAGCACCAGGCCGGCCTCGTAGCGGTCTTCGATGAAATAGTCGTGCGTGGCCTTGCGATTGTCGATAATGCTCATAAAGCCCTTGTGCCTGGGTGCCGCGGGCCCGCGCTAGGCGTATTTTGGCCCCAGGTCGTGTTGTGCCGGTAAAATCGTGCCATTCTAGCCATTTGCGATAGTCGATGCACAAAGTACAACGATCCGTCCTGGTGCCTTACAGCGCCGCCCAGATGTTCGATCTGGTCGCCGACGTGGAGAAGTACCCCGAGTTCATGCCCTGGTGCGGCGGCGCCGAGGTGCAGACCCGCGACGAGCACGGCATGCAGGCCTCCATCCTGATCAGCTTCGCGGGCATGAAGCAGCGCTTCACCACCCGCAACACCCATGCCTATCCCGACCGGATCGACCTGGAACTGGTCGACGGCCCGTTCTCCAGCCTGGTCGGGCACTGGGAGTTCCAGCCGCTGGCCGAGGACGCCTGCAAGGTCCTGTTCACCATGGAGTACGCGTTTTCCAACCGCGCGCTGGAAATGGTGGTGGGCCCGGTGTTCAACCGCATCGCCACCAGCTTCATCGATTCCTTCACCAAGCGCGCGCAGGCCAAGTATGGCGAATGAGCCGTCCGCGGCGCAGATCGGCGTCAGCGTCTGTTATGCCCTGCCGGGCCATGTCTGGCTGCGTGAATTGCGCCTGCCCGACGGCGCCACGGTGGCCGACGCGCTCGCGGCCAGCGGCTTTGCCCAGGCTTTTCCGGTGGTGCAGCCCTGGAGCCGGGGCGTGGGTATTTTCGGACGCGCCACCGAGCCGCAGGCCAGGCTGGCCGATGGCGACCGGGTGGAAATCTACCGCGGCCTGAGTTTCGATCCCAAGGAATCGCGGCGCCGCCGCGCCGAACACCGCCGCGCCAAGACGGCCAAGAACGGCAGGGTGCGCCCGGCCGGGCTGCTGTAGGGAAGCGCTCCGAGGGGCGCGCGCGCCGCCCCGCACAATGTCGCAAATAGGACAAATTCCTTTGCCGCTTCCGGCGTAACATAGGCACCGTCACGCATTTACGTTTACGTCAACGTCATGTCAAAATCGACGAGCTGGCGTTCACGAGACGGCAGCAACGCCAACAGACAATACTCAGTACAACAGGAGACAGGCTGTGGACTTGGAACTGACCGACGAGCAACGCGCTTTTGCGCAGGCGGCGCGCGACTACGCCGAGGGCGAACTGGCGCCCAACGCGGCGCGCTGGGACGCCGAAGGCATCTTCCCGCGCGAGGCCTTCGCCCGTGCGGGCGAAATGGGTTTTTGCGCCATCTATGCCAGCGAGGACATCGGCGGGCTGGGCCTGCCGCGCCTGGATGCCACCCTGGTGTTCGAGGAAATGGCGGCGGTCGACCCGTCGACCACGGCCTTTCTCACGATCCACAACATGGCCACCTGGATGGTCGGCAAGTGGGGCCAGCCCGCGCTGCGCGAAGCCTGGGGGCCGTTGCTGGCCAGCGGCCAGAAGTTGGCGTCCTATTGCCTGACCGAGCCGGGCGCCGGTTCGGACGCCGCATCGCTGTCGACCCGGGCGCAGCGCCAGGGCGATGACTACATCGTCAACGGCGCCAAGGCCTTCATTTCGGGCGGTGGCGACACAGACCTGCTGGTGGTCATGGCGCGCACCGGCGGCGAGGGCGCGGGCGGCATCAGCGCGTTCGCCATTCCGGCCGACAGCGAGGGCATAGGCTATGGCCGCAAGGAAGAGAAGATGGGCTGGAACAGCCAGTCCACGCGCCCCATCACCTTCGAGAACGTGCGCGTGCCGGCGGCCAACATGCTGGGCCAGGAGGGCGAGGGCTTCAAGATCGCCATGAAGGGCCTGGACGGCGGACGCATCAACATCGGCACCTGCTCGGTCGGCGCGGCGCAAGGCGCGCTCGATGCCGCCCGGCGCTACATGGACGAACGGCGGCAGTTCAACCGCCGCCTGGCCGAGTTCCAGGCGCTGCAATTCAAGCTGGCCGACATGGCGACGCACCTGGTGGCGGCGCGCCAGATGGTGCGCCTGGCGGCCTGCAAGCTGGATGCGGGGGCGCCGGACGCGGCGACCTACTGCGCCATGGCCAAGCGCTTCGCCACCGACATGGGTTTCCAGATCTGCCTGGACGCGCAACAGATCCACGGCGGCTACGGATACCTGCGGGACTATCCCTTGGAGCGTCTGGTGCGCGATACTCGCGTTCATCAGATTCTGGAGGGGACCAACGAGATCATGCGCGTGATCATCGCCCGCCAATTGTTGGAAAAAGGAGCCGACATAAGATGAATGCACCGGTGCTGTTCGAAGAAAAAACCGCTGCCAATGGAGTACGGTTCGGGATCGCGACGCTGAATTCGCCGCAGACCCTGAACGGCCTGTCGCTGGAAATGGTGGACCTGCTGGCCGAACGGCTGGACGCCTGGGCCCGCGATCCCGGCGTGGCCCTGGTGGTCCTGCAGGGTGCGGGCGACAAGGCCTTCTGCGCGGGCGGAGACCTGCATGGCCTGTACCGCAGCATGACGGAAAACGCCGGCAAGCCGGGCTGGAACAACGCCTACGCGCGCCGCTTCTTCGAGCACGAGTACCGGCTGGACTACCGCATCCACACCTATCCCAAGCCGGTGCTGTGCTGGGGCCATGGCATCGTCATGGGCGGCGGCATCGGCCTGATGATGGGCGCCAGCCACCGCGTGGTCAGCGAGACCTCGCGCCTGGCGATGCCGGAGGTCACGATCGGCCTGTTTCCGGACGTGGGCGGCAGCTGGCTGCTGAACCGCATGTCAGGCAGGATCGGACTGTTCCTGGCCTTGACCGGCGCGCAGCTGGGCACGTCGGACGCTTTCTTCGCGGGCCTGGCGGACTTCCGCCTGGATCACGCGGATTGGCCCAAGCTGCTGGCTTCGCTGGAAGAGCAGCCCTGGGCCGGCCAGGCGGCTGGCGCGGCGGAGGATGCCATTCCTCCGCGCGCGATCAACGACGGCCTGCTGCGCCGCGCGCTGACGGCGCTGGAGCCCAAGACGCCGCTGGCGCCGGGCAACTTGCGGCAGCACTCGTTCCTGATCAACAGCCTGTGCAGCGGCAATCGCCTGGACGACATCTACGAAGAACTGGCCGCGCTGAAGGACCACGAGGATCCGTGGCTGGCGCGCGCGGCGCAGACGATGCTGGCCGGCTCGCCCGGATCGGTGCGCCTGTCGTTCGCGCTGCAGCAGCGGCTGCGCCTGCGCTCGCTGGACGACGTTTTCCGTGCCGAGTACATCGCGGCGCTGGCCTGCACCGCCCATGGCGATTTCGCCGAGGGCATCCGCGCCTTGCTGATCGACAAGGACAAGAAGCCGCGCTGGAATCCCGCCGTCATCGACATGGCGACCGACGCCTGGGTGCAGAAATTCTTTGACGAACCCTGGCCCGAGGGCGAGCCCCACCCGTTGGCGGACCTGGGCCAGGAAGGCCGCTAGGCGCGACGCGGCGGCGGACCGGCCGCCGCCCGCCGGCGCGGCAACGCTAGTACCACGATGGTTTCACACCTATAGCAATAGCAACAGGAGACAAGACATCATGAGCAGCATCGCGTTTATCGGTTTGGGCAATATGGGCGCGCCCATGGCATTGAATCTGGTCAAGGCCGGACATAGCGTGACGGTTTTCGATCTGGTGCCGGCAGCGGTGAAGACCCTGACGGACGCCGGCGCCCGCGCCGCCGCGTCCGCTTCGGAAGCCGTCAAGGGCGCCGAGGTGGTGGTTTCGATGCTGCCCGCCAGCAAGCACGTCGAAGGGCTGTACCTGGGCGAGGACCTGCTGGGCAAGATCCCGTCCAGCGCGCTGGTCATCGAATGCAGCACCATCGCGCCGGACTCGGCGCGCAAGGTGGCGCAGGCGGCCGAGGTGCGCGGCATCGCCATGATCGACGCGCCGGTGTCCGGCGGCACGGGTGGCGCAGCAGCCGGCACGCTGACCTTCATCGTCGGCGGCCAGGCCGCGGCGCTGGAGCGCGCCCGTCCGGTGCTGGAAAAAATGGGCAAGAACATTTTCCACGCAGGCCCGGCCGGCGCCGGCCAGGTGGCCAAGATCTGCAACAACATGCTGTTGGGCATCCTGATGGCGGGCACCTCCGAAGCCCTGGCCCTGGGCGTGGCCAACGGGCTGGATCCCAAGGTGCTGTCGGACATCATCGCCAAGAGCTCCGGGCGCAACTGGGCCACGGAACTCTACAACCCCTGGCCCGGCGTGATGGAGCACGCGCCGGCCTCCAAGGGCTACGCCGGCGGCTTCGGCGTGGACCTGATGCTCAAGGACCTGGGCCTGGCGGCCGAGGCCGCCCTGTCGGCGCGCGCCTCGATCCCGCTGGGGGAGCTGGCGCGCAACCTGTATTCGCTGCATAGCTCCGGCGGTTCGGGCAAGCTGGACTTCTCCAGCATCGTCAACCTGGTCAAGCGCGAGCAGGACTGACATGGCGTCATCGCAAGCGCCGCTGGACCCGGCCGCCAGGGTCCAGGAGAGCTTCGCCCGGCAAAGCATCATGACATTGCTGGGTGCGCAACTGGACGTGGTCGAGCCGGGCAGGGTGGACATCGTGCTGCCTTACCGAGCCGACCTGTGCCAGCAGAACGGCTTTCTGCACGCCGGCATTTCCACGACCATCGCCGACAGCGCCGGCGGCTATGCCGCCTACACGCTGTTTGGGCCTGGCGAGGACGTGCTGACCTCGGAGTTCAAGATGAACTTCCTGGCGCCCGCCAAGGGTAGCCGCTACGTGGCCAGCGGCCGCGTGGTCAAGCCGGGCAAGCGCCTGTCCGTCTGCCAGGTCGAGGTGCATGCGTACGACGGCGAGCAAGCCACGCTTTGCGTGATAGGCTTGCTTACCGCGGTGCGCGTGACGCCGCGCTGAATCCCGCGCGTGGCGGGTCCTGCGCAAGCCGGACCCGCCACGCGTTCATCGCGCGGCGCATGGGTTTCTGGCAATGCCTTCAAAAGAACATCATCGGATTTTCCGCAGCAACTGGCTGCGCGCGGCCGTCCTGGGCGCCAACGACGGGATCGTGTCCACCGCCAGCCTTATTACCGGCGTGGCGGCGGCCCAGGTCACGCATGACGCCATCCTGACCTCGGGCGTGGCCGGACTGGTGGCGGGGGCGCTGTCGATGGCGGCGGGCGAATACGTGTCGGTGCGGTCGCAGGCCGATACCGAGGCCGCCGACCTGCGCATGGAGCAGCGCTCGCTCAAGCGCAATTCCGGCGAGGAACTGGCCGAACTGATCGACATCTACGTGGCGCGCGGCCTGACCCGCGACCTGGCCGAGCAGGTGGCGCGGCAATTGACCAGCCACGATGCGCTGGACGCGCATGCCCGCGACGAGCTGGGTATCTCCATCCATAACCGCGCCCGTCCGGTGCAGGCCGCGGTGGCGTCCGCGGCCTCGTTTGCGGGCGGCGCGGCCTTGCCGCTGGCCGTGGCGGCGACAGCGCCTTTGCCGCAATTGATTGTGTGGGTCATCGGCGCATCGGTCGCCTGTCTGGCCGGCCTGGGCGCTCTGGCTGCGGGCGCGGGCGGCGCGCCCAAGGGGCCGGCCGCGTTGCGGGTGACGATCCTGGGCGGCCTGGCGATGGCGGTGACGGCGGGGGTGGGCGCGCTGTTCGGCGTGGCGGTGTAAGGGCCGGCTTGGGAGCGTCCGGCCCGGCGCAACCGCGCCGGCTCAGGCGCGGCGGCCTTTGGTTTACGGCGTGATGGAGTAGGGCAGCGCAGCGGTTGCAATGCGCGGACCGTCCGCGGCGCCCAGCCGCAGGTCGCCTTCCGGCAGCGCCGCCAGCGTGGTTTCGAATAGCACCGAGACAGCGCCTTGCGCGCCGGCCGCGTCCACGATCCGTCCGGTGGGTTCGCCGGGCTGGCTGGCGTCATAGACATCCATGCCGGCCAGCGCCTGGCCTTGGATTGCGGCGTCGGCAATGGTGCCGTATGCCATGCGCCGCTTGACCGTGCCGCGGTAGTGGCTGCGCGCCACCACTTCCTGGCCCGGATAACAACCTTTGGTGAAACTGACGCCCTGGATCAGGTCCAGATTGACCGTTTGCGGGATAAATACGTCCTGGGTGGCCGCGGTGATCCACGGGATGCCTGCGGCCAGGTCGGCGGCGTGCCATTGGGCCGCGGGCGCCAGGCCCAGCGCGCCGGCCAAGGCCGCGGACTGGTCCAGTTGTTCGTCGGAGGCGATCCACCACCAGCGCAGGCGCGCGTCGGCGGACGGCGCGGCGATCCAGGTGCCGGACGGCAGGTCGGCGCGCTGCCAGGGCTCGCGCGGCAGCGCCCCGGCGGCGGCTTCCAGCGCGGCCACGTCCGTGGCCGAAGCCGTCACGCCCGCCACATGCAGCGGCGTGGCGGCGAGCTTGGCCTTGGCGCGCAGCACGAACATCGACAGGCGCTTGAGCAGCGCCTGCGCCAGATCCTGGCGCACCAGGCCATAGAGCTGGGGCGCGTCGTCCGCGCCGGGGGCGGCGCGCCACATCACCAGGGTGGCCAGCAGGCGGCCCTTGGCGGTGCAGTAGCCGGCCAGGCGGGCGGCGTCCCGGGGCAGGCCGGTGACGTCCTGCGTGAGCTGGCCGTGCAGGAAGCCGAGGGCGTCCGCGCCGGATGCGGAAAAGACCAGGAAGTCGTCCAGCGGCGCAATTTGCGCGCAACCTTCCGCGCGGACGGGAATCGAAGAATGGAAAGCGTGCATGGAGGCGGTGTTATCGCGTCATCAAAGTGCTGATGATAGCCGTGTTCCCCTCCGGGCTGGGCCATGTCCCCGCGGCGCGCAGGGCCGCGCGCTACGTTCCGCCCCTCTTTAGCCGCAACAGGTCCGCGCGATCAATTAAACTTCCGACACTTATGAAGAAGCGACTCTTTTTTTTCGTCCTGTGGTTTTTCCTGTTGATCGCACTGGCTGCCGCCGCAGCCGTGGGCGGCGCCTGGTATTGGGCGCACAAGCCCATGCAGCTGAGGGCCGACAGGATAGATTTCGTGGTGGATCCGGGCAGCAGCCCGCGCACGGTGGCGCGGGTGCTCAACGATGCCGGCGTGCCGGTCTGGGAGCCTGGCTTCATCTGGATGGCGCGCTTGTCCGAGCTCGACAAGCAGATGAAGGCGGGCGGCTACCAGGCCATCAACGGCGACTCGCCCTGGAAGTTGCTGGAACGCCTGGCGCGCGGCGACATGACGCAGCGGCAGATCACCTTCCTGGAGGGCTGGACCTACCGCCAGATCCGCCAGGCGCTGCGCGCGAATCCCGACGTCAAGCAGACGCTGGGCGAAACCACCGATGAAGAACTGATGGAACGCCTGGGCTCGGAAATCAAGCAGCCGGAAGGGCTGTTCTTCCCGGACACCTATATCTTCACGCCCGGCAGCACCGATTACGACCTGCTGCGCCGCGCCTACCAGGAAGGCCAGCGCATCCTGCAGGACACCTGGGCCAAGCGCCAGCCGGACCTGCCGGTGACCACGCCCTACGAGGCCCTGGTGCTCGCATCGATCGTTGAAAAGGAAACCGGCCACGGCCCGGACCGCCGCCGCGTGGCCGGAGTATTCACCAACCGGCTCAAGATCGGCATGCTGCTGCAGACCGATCCCACCGTGATCTACGGCATGGGCGACGCCTACCAGGGCCGCATCCGCAAGCGCGACCTGCAGACCGACACGCCCTGGAACACCTATACGCGTCCGGGCCTGCCGCCCACGCCGATCGCGGCGCCTGGCCGCGCGGCGCTGTTGGCCGCGGTGCAGCCGGAGCAGCACAAGTTCCTCTTTTTCGTTTCCCGCGGCAACGGCACCAGCGAGTTCTCGGTCAACCTGAACGAGCACAACCGCAACGTTTCCCGCTATATCCTGGGCCAGGGCCAAAGCCAGAATGCCGCGCCCGGCCCGGCTTCGAGCCGCGGCGCAGCGAATGGCAACCAGGCCAACGGCACGCCCGCAGCCGCGCCCAGCGCCAGCCCGGCGCCGGACGCCGCGCCCGAGCCGGATCAGGGACAGGCACAAGTACAAGGACAAGACCAATGACCACGCGCGGACGCTTTATCACGCTGGAAGGCGTGGACGGCGCGGGCAAGAGCACGCACACCGTCTGGATCGCCGATTTCCTGCGCGCGCAGGGGCTGGATGTGGTGTCCACCCGCGAACCCGGCGGCACGCCCTTGGGCGAGAAGTTGCGCGCCTTGCTGCTGACCGACCCCATGGGGCTGGACACCGAGACGCTCCTGATGTTCGCCGCACGCTGCGAACATCTGCACCAGGTCATCGAACCCGCGCTGGCGCGCGGCGCCTGGGTGGTCTGCGACCGCTACACCGATGCCACCTATGCCTACCAGGGCGGCGGGCGCGGCCTGGGCGCGGCGCGCGTGGCCGCGCTGGAAGCCTGGATGCAGGCGGGCCAGCCCGACCGCACCTGGCTCTTCGACGTGCCGCTGGAAGTGGCGCGCGCCCGGTTGGCCGACGCGCGCGAGCCGGACCGCTTCGAGCGCGAGGGCGCGGCCTTTTTCGAACGCACCCGCGAGGCCTACCACGCCCGCGCCGAGGCTGATCCGAAGCGCATCCGCATTGTCGATTCCACCCAATCCATTGCCCAGATCCGCACCGGCCTGGAGGCGGGACTGCGTGAATTGCTGGGGCAGGCGGCATGAACGCGACCCGCGCCGCCAAAGATGAGGACGCCACGGCTTCCAACGCGCCGCAGTTCCTGCCCTGGCAGGCCGAGACGGCGCGCAACTGGCTGGGCAACCGCGACCGCTTCGCCCACGCCTGGCTGATCCATGGGTTGGCCGGCATCGGCAAGCTGGACTTCGCGGTCGCCGCGGCGGCCAGCCTGCTGTGCGAAACCCCGGACAACGGCCTGGCCTGCGGCCGTTGCGCCGCCTGTGCCTGGTTCGCCAGCGGCAATCATCCCGACTTGCGCCGCATCCGGCCCGAAGCCGTGGCGGTGGAAGAGGGGGCGGACGCCGCCGAGCCCTCTGAGGACGCCGAACCTGCCACGGGCGCAGCCAAGCGCGCGCCGTCCAAGGAAATACGCATAGACCAGATCCGCTCCCTGGAGTCCTGGTTCAACACCGCCACGCACCGCGGCGGCTGGCGCGTGGCGCTGCTGTACCCGGCCCATGCGCTGAACGTGGTGTCGTCCAACGCCTTGCTCAAGGTGCTGGAAGAACCGCCGCCGCACACGGTGTTCCTGCTGGTCGCGGACGCGCCGGACCGCCTTTTGCCCACGCTGGTGTCGCGCTGTCGCCGCCTGCCGCTGCCGGCGCCCGACCCGGACACCGCGCTGCAATGGCTGCGCGAGCAAAACGTGGAACCGGCCCGCGAATGGCTGGCGGCCGCCGGCGGTGCGCCGCTGGCGGCGTTGAGGCTTGCCCAGTCTAACGAGGCCGCTTGTCCGCCCTGGCTGACCCAGCTGGTCGGGCCGCTGTCCAAGGGCCAGTCGCCCGACGTGGGCACGCTGGCCGAGGCCCTGGAAAAGGTGGCGGCCACTGAGTGGATCGACGCCTTGCAGCGCCTGTACACCGACCTGATGCTGGCCAGCGCGGGGGCGCCGTCGCGCTACTTCCCGGCCCTGGGCAGCGCGGTCGCGCAGGTTGCCGCGCGCATGAATCCGGCCAAGGTCGCCGAGGCCGCGCGCTGGCTGACGCGCCAGCGCGCGCTGGCCACCCATCCTTTGAACGCCAAGCTCTTCGCCCACGCGACCCTGCAGCGCGTGGTGCTATCCTGCCTGGCGTAAGCCCTTGATCCGGCGGCGCTTCGTCCGGCAAAGGGCGCAGCGCCGCGGCACTTGTATCCAGACTCATCATGTACGTCGATTCCCACTGCCATTTGAACTTCCCGGAACTGGCGGCCGACCTGCCGGCCATTCTTGACCGGATGGCCGCCAACCAGGTCACCCACGCGCTGGTCGTCAGCGTCAACATGCCGGAATGGCCGGGCCTGATGTCGCTGGTCGAACCGCAGGCCAATCTGTGGGCCTCGGTCGGCGTGCATCCCGATTACGAAGACACTCCGGATCCCACGCCCGAAGAGCTGGCGCGCCTGTCCGAGCATCCCAAGGTGGTGGCCATCGGCGAGACCGGGCTGGACTACTACCGCCTGTCCGAACCGCTGGACTGGCAGCGCGAGCGTTTTCGCCGCCACATCCGCGCCGCCCGCGACACGGGCCTGCCCCTGATCGTGCACACGCGCTCGTCCGCTGAGGACACCGTGCGCATGCTGCGGGAAGAGCGCGCGGCCGAGGTCGGCGGCGTGATGCATTGCTTTACCGAAAATTGGGAAGTGGCACAGGCTGCGCTGGACCAGAACTTCTATATTTCCCTGTCCGGCATCGTGACCTTCAAGAATGCGCAGATCGTGCATGAAGTGGCCGCCAAGGTGCCGCTGGACCGTTTGCTGATCGAAACCGATTCGCCGTATCTGGCGCCGGTGCCGTACCGCGGCAAGCTGAACGATCCGTCCAAGGTGATCCACGTGGCCGAGAAGATCGCGGATCTCAGGGGCATACCCGTGGCCGAAGTGGCGCGTGCATCAACCGAAAATTTCTTCCGTCTTTTCAATAAGATAAAGAAATAATCTAATCTAATTTATTTAAAGTGATTTATAGGAAATCCATGGCTGCCCGCAACGCTTCCGTCCAGAACGCCTTCTTGTCGTGTTGCCGTGGAGCGCTGCTGGCGCTGGCCGTGGGCATGGCGGTTCCCGCTGCGGCGCAGGCCGCCAATCCCGGCGATTGGTGGGTCTACGTCGCCAATGACTACCCGGACGACATCAAGGAACTGCTGGCGCGCGGCGAAGATCCCAACGTGCGCTACAAGAATGGCCAGCCCGCGCTGATGCGCGCGGTGGTGGACGGCGCCTGGAAGGTGTTCGACGTAATCGCCGCCGACAAGCGTACCGACGTCAACGCCGAGAACCCGGCGGGCGAGACGCCGCTGATGTACCTGGCCATCGCCGGCCAGACCGAACGCGCCAAGAAGCTGATCGCGCGCGGCGCCCAGGTCAACCGCCTGGGCTGGACGCCGCTGCATTACGCGGCCTCGAAGGGCCAGCTGGAAATGGCGCGCCTGCTGCTGGCGCACAAGGCCATGGTCAACGCGCCCGCGCCCAATGGCGAAACGCCGCTGATGATGGCGGCGCTGTCGGGCCGCAAGCCCATGGTGGACCTGCTGCTCAAGGCGGGGGCGGACGTGGGGTCGCGCGATACCAAGGGCCAGACCCCGGCCGATTGGGCCAGGACGGGCAAGTCCACGGCAGTGGCGGCGGAACTGGACAAGCTGATCGCGCAACAAGAAGAAACCCGCCGCAAGCTGCGGGCGGCGCGGCCGGCCGAAGAAGGCGCCGAGGCGGCGGGGACGACGACGGGCGCGGCAGCGGACACGCCGACCAGTCCGGAGCAGGGCGCGGCAGCCGCGCAGGCTCCCGCCGCAGAAAAGAAAGCCCCGGCCGCGTCTTCCGCGGTCCAGGGCGTTTCGGGCGTGAAGCTCAATAACTACGACGAGCCCGCCGCGCCCTGAGGCGCGGGCTTGCCCGAGGCCGGCCCGCAAGGGGCCGGCCCGATTCAGATCACGTAGTTCTTGTAGCGCTCGATGTAGTCGCGGGCGCTGCCGTTCAATTCGCGCACGCAGCGTTCGGCCTCGTCGCCGTCGCCGCGCACCATGGCGTCCAGCAGGGCGCGGTATTGCTTGATCCCCATCTCTGAGCGGCCCGGCAGCAGGGCCACGCGGCGCATCGACACGCGGGTGCGGTCGTAGATGCGCTCGATCATGTCGCTCAGCACCGGATTGCGCGCCAGTTCCTTGATGTGGTTGCGGAACTGCTCGATCGTGGCCACGTGCGCCTCGATGTCGCCGCTTTTCAGGCTTTGTTCGAAGGGCTCGCCCAGCAGGGCCTGCATCGCTTCCCAGTCGGCGGGCGTGGCGTTGGCCATGGCCAGCCGCACCGCCAGTCCGTCCAGGGCTTCGCGCACCTGATACAGGCGATAAGTGGTTTCCATGTCGACCAGGGCCACCACGGCGCCCTTGTTGGGCACCCGTTCCACCAGCGCGCGGTCTTCCAGCGTCGCCAGCACTTCGCGCGCCTTGGCGCGCGGGATGTCATAGGCCTGCGCCAGGTCTTCTTCCGGCACGCGGGTGCCGGGCAGCAAGGCCTGCGACGCAATGCGTTCCCGCATATCCAGTATGACTTCGTGGGTGGAGGCCGCCTTGCGTGTTTCGGGGGCGGCGGCGTCAGCAGAGGCAGTCGCGCGTTTAGTGGGCATGTAGGCACCTGGGTTGAGTGGGGCAAAGCATATCACAATTTGAACGCAAGATTGTGCACAATTTAGAATGCGTAGTTGTAAATCATCATTGACACAATAAAACGCACAAGAATATAGTGGCTTCACTTCGTCGCCGTACCCACTCATCCAAGGAGCCCTGGGCAATGAAAGACGCCGCGCAGTCCCCTCAACTTCCCGGCCCGCAGTGCCAGGCGTATCTGGCCCGGCGCAATGCCGCGGTCGCGCTGGGCGTGGCCAATGGCCCTCCGGTGTTCGCGACCGCTGCCCGCGGCGCCACGCTGACCGATCTGGACGGCAACGCGTACATCGATTTCGCTGGCGGCATCGGCACCCTGAACGTGGGACATGCACACCCCGAGGTGGTGGCCGCCGTCCAGGCGCAGGCGGCGCGCTACCTGCACACCTGCTTCAACATCGTCATGTATCCGGAATACATCGAGCTGGCCGAGACGCTGGTCGGCCTGGTCCCGGGATCCTGGCCCAAGAAGGCCATGCTGCAGACGACTGGCGCCGAGGCCGTCGAAAACGCCATCAAGGTGGCGCGCCGCGCCACCGGCCGGCAGGCGGTGGTGGCCTTCGAGAACGCGTTCCATGGCCGCACCTACATGGCGCTGTCCCTGACCGCCAAGGCGCCCGCCTACAAGACCGGCTTCGGTCCCTTCGCATCCGAGGTCTATCGCGCGCCGTTCCCGGTGCGCTACCGCTCGGGGCTGACCGAAGCCGAATGCGCCGAGGCCGCCTTCAACGAATTCCGCCGCCTGGTCGAAACCGAGGTCACGCCGGAGCAGGTCGCCGCGGTGATCATCGAGCCGGTGCAGGGCGAGGGCGGCTTCCATGCCGCGCCGCCCGCCTTCCTGCAGGCGCTGCGCGCCTACTGCACCCAACACGGCATCGTGCTGATCGCCGACGAGATCCAGTCCGGTTTCTGCCGCACCGGCGAATGGTTCGCCACCCAGCATGCCGGCATCGAGGCCGACCTTTACACCCTGGCCAAGTCCATGGGCGGGGGGCTGCCGATAGCGGCGCTGGTGGGGCGCGCCGACCTGATGGACGCGCCCGCCGTGGGAGGCCTGGGCGGCACCTATGGCGGCAACCCGCTGGCGTGCGCCGCGGCGCTCGCCACCATTGCCGTCATGCGGCGCGAAGACTACGCGGCGCGAGCCAGCGACCTGGGCGGCCGGGTGCGCACACGCTTTGCGGACTGGGCCGGTCAGTACGGCATCGTCGGCGACGTGCGTGGCCTGGGCGCCATGGTGGCGTTCGAAGTCGTGCGCGGCGCGGGCGACGACAGTCCCGCTGGCGACCTGGCGGCCCACATCGTGCAGGCCGCCTACCAGGGCGGGCTGGTGCTGGTGAAGGCGGGCTTTTACGGCAACGTGATCCGCTTCCTGGCGCCGCTTTCCATTACCGACGAGGAACTGGCCCGCGGCCTGGACATCCTCGGGCGCGCGGTGGCCGACGCCCAGCGCATCGCCGACGCCCGCGCGTCGCAAGCGGCTTGAGGGGCGCGCCATGCATACATTGTTGAAACTGAAGAACGCGCGCAAGGTGGTCAGCCAGCTGGGCGCGGCCAAGCCGGGCATGGAAGTGCTGGTGCTGTATGACCTGCATACCCACCATAACGTGGAGCCCCTGGCCATTGCTGTGGACGAGGCGGGCGCCGGCCTGCATCTGCTGCAGATCGCCGGCTCCGCGCGCCACGGCCGGCAGTTGTCGCCGGTGGTGGCCCAGGCCATGCAGGCGGCCGACCTGGTCATCGCGCTGACCCGCGCCAATGCCGCGCACACCGATGCGCGCCAGCAGGCCACGCGCGCCGGGGTCGGCGTGATCGTGCTGCCCGAATCACACCTGCCCGATTTCTTTCTGGCCGAAGGCTGGGACTGCGATTTCGATGCGTTGCGCCCGCAGATCCAGGGGCTGGCCGACGCGCTGACCCGCGCCGACACCGCCCGCGTCACTAGCGAACTCGGCACCGACGTGACCATGAGCATCGCCGGCCGCCGCGGCCGCGCGCTGCACGGCTTTGCCAACACCACCGACATTTCGGCGGGCTATTGCCTGGAGTCCAGCCTGGCGCCCGTGGAAGGCACGGCCGAAGGCGTGATCGTGGTCAACGCCAGCATCCCCGGCGTCTCGCTGATCCGCGACGAACCCGTGCGCATCCATATGGAAAAGGGCATGGCGGTGGCGATCGAGGGCGGCGCGGTGGCGCGCCAGTTCCGCGATCTGCTGGCCAGCTTCAACGATCCGCTGGTCTACAACCTGGGCGAGCTGGGCGTAGGCATGAACCCGCGCTGCCAGCTGGACGGCACCATGCTGTCCGACGAATCGGTCTACGGCTCGATCCAGCTGGCGCTGGGCACCAGCGCCTACATCGGCGGCACCGTCAAGGCGGCGGCGCACTACGACACCATCGTCACCGACGCCACGCTGGAACTGGACGGCAGGGTGGTGCTCAAGGGCACCGAACTGCGCCTGGAGGGCGCGGCATGAGCATAGACCTGAGCCGCGACGCCGACGGCGTGGCCACCGTGCTGATGAACCGCCCGGAAAAGCGCAACGCGTTCACGCTGGACATGTACCGGGAATTCGGCCGGGTCATGCGCGAACTCGACGCCGACGACGACGTGCGCTGCGTGGTGCTGCGCGGCGCGGGCGGGGCCTTCTGTGCCGGCAGCGACATCGGCGGCTTCGAGGAAGACCGCGACGGCGCCGCGCAAGCGGCCGAATACGCGCTCTTCACCCTGTCCATGACCGACACGCTCAAGCACCTGCGCCATCCGACCGTGGCCTGCATCGAAGGCGTGTGCGTGGGCGGCGGGCTGGAGCTGGCCGCCCTGTGCGACATCCGCATCGGCGGGCGCAACAGCCGCTACGGCATCCCGGTGAATCGCATCGGGCTGACCGTGGACCACCAGGAACTGACCGACCTGATCCGCGTGGTGGGCGCTGCGCGCGTGCTGGAAATCCTGCTGGAAGGAAACATCTTCGGCGCCGAAGAGGCCATGTCCAAGGGGCTGCTGAGCCGCGTGGTGGATGACGAACGCGTGGCGGAACAGACCTACGCGACCGCCCGCCGCATCGCCGCGGCGGCGCCGCTGGTCAACCGCTGGCACAAGCGCTTCGTGAGCCAGCTGCGCGAAGGACGCGCATTGACTCCGGACGAACGCAGCGAAGCCTACGAATGCTTCGGCACCGAGGACTACCGGCGCGGCCGCGAAGCCTTCGCCGCCAAGCGCATTCCTGAATTCATTGGCCGCTGATCCGGCCACCGACCCAAGACGGACCGCATATGACTCAAGCTGCATCCCCCCTTGCCGGCATCAAGATCCTGGATCTTTCGCAGATCATGGCCGGGCCGTATTGCACCATGGTGCTGGCCGACCTGGGCGCCGAGGTCATCAAGGTCGAGAAGACCGGCGCCGGCGACGACTCCCGTGAAATGGGCCCCTATGTGAACGGCGAATCCACCTGTTTCGCCCAGATCAACCGCAACAAGCAAGGCGTGGCGCTGAACCTGAAGGACCCCGAGGCGCGCGAGGTGCTGTACGAGCTGGCGCGCTGGGCCGACGTGGTGGTGGAGAACTACCGCGTGGGCGTGACCAAGTCGCTGGGCGTGGACTACGAAACGCTGTCGCGCATCAATCCGCGCCTGGTGTATTGCTCCATCTCCGGCTACGGCCATTCCGGACCCTACGCGGGCAAGGGCGGCTTCGACCTGGTGGCCCAGGGCATGAGCGGCATCATGAGCATGACGGGCGAACCCGGCGGGCGGCCCCTGAAGTCGGGCATCGCCATTTATGACGTGGGGGCGGGACTGACCGCGGTCTACGCCATCCTGGCCGCCTGCATCCACCAGATGAAGACGGGCGAGGGCCAGCACATCGACATCGCGCTGGCCGAGTGCGGACTGCCCTGGTTCGTCTGGGAAGCCGCCGCCTATTTTGCCGACGGCACGGTGCCGGAAGGCACCGGCAGCCGGCACCGCGTGTCGGCGCCATACCAGGCGTTCAACACGCGCCAGGGCTACATCATGATAGGCGCGGCCAACCAGCGCACCTGGGAACGCCTGTGCGCGGATGTGCTGGAACGGCCTGAACTGATCACCGATCCGCGCTTCATTACCAACTCCGACCGGCTGACCCACATTGCCGAGCTGGAACCCATATTGGAAGCGGAGTTTGCGCGCGCCGACGCGGCCGAATGGATCGAGCGCTGCGAACGGGCGTCCGTGCCCTGCGGTCCGATCAACGATTTCGGCCAGGCCATGCAGGACCCGCATTACCTGGCGCGCGGCATGGTGCAGGAACTGGACCATCCCGCGCTGGGCAAGATGAAGACCATCGGCATTCCGACCAAGTTTTCCAAAACGCCAGGCGCCTTGCGCACGGCGGCGCCGCTGATGGGCCAGCACACCGACGAGGTGCTGCGCCGCTTTGGCGTGGCGGAAGACAGAATTGCAGGCATGCGCGCCCGAGGAGTCATCGCGTAGCAGGCAAACCGCAGCAGGCAGTATCGAAGTCGCATCCAAGCTACAAGGGGACGCCGGCGTTGCTGACGCCGGCGGCTATTCGAAGTTGAACAAAGATGTTCACGCCGCAAGGAACCTTCATGACACAGCCCATCCATCTCTCCCGCCGCGGCTTTATCGCGGCCAGCGCCGCGCTGGCCGCCTGCGCCGCCGCGCCCTCCCTGGTCCGGGCGCAGTCGGCCCAGCCGTTCCGCCTGGGGGCGCTCAATTCCATCACCGGCGTCGGCGGCCCCTACGGGCCGGCCATGCTGGAAGCCATCAAGATCGCCATCGACGAGGTCAACGCCGCCGGCGGCGCTGCCGGCCGCAAGATCCAGCTCTACGCCGAAGACGACCAGACCAAGCCCGACGCCGCCGTGCTGGCCGTGAAGAAGCTGATCGAGATCAACAAGGTCGAGGCGGTGGTGGGCATCTGGCCGTCGTCGGTGGGCCTGGCCGCCATGCCCATCACCAATGCCGCGGGCCTCATCACCATGAACACCTGCGGCGCGCCGGAAATGCTGACCGAGAACAAGCAGGGGCTGGCCTGGATGTTCCAGGCGTCCAACGCCGTGTTCGGCCGCGCCTTTGCGGAAGTGGCGCGCCAGCGCGGCTTCAAGCGGCCGGCGGTCATGGCTTTCAATAACTCCACCTTCGTGGGGCAGGCCAACTACTTTCGTGATGCCTGGCAGGAGAAGGGCGGCAAGGTCAGCGCCTTCACCATCTACGAACCCAACCAGACCACCTACCGCACCGAGCTGACCAAGGTGCTGGCCTCCAAGCCCGACGTGATCTCGCTGAGCGCCTACCGGCCCGACGCCACCATCATCCTGAAGGAGTGGTTCCAGACCGGCCAGGACTGCAAGTTCATCATGCCCGGCTGGACCGCCAACGAAGACCTGGTGAAGGCGCTGGGCAAGGAAGCCACCGAGGGCATCATCTCGATCTCCAACGTCGCGGCCCACGAGCACCAGGCGTACAAGACCTTCGCCGCCGAATTCCGCAAGCGCACCAAGCGCGAGCCGGACATCTTTGCTTCGCAGTCCTACGACATGGTGATCACGCTGGCGCTGGCGATCGAGGCGGCGGGGGCCACCGCGGACGTGGCCGCCATCAACGGCAAGATCCGCGCCGTGACCGCGCAGGGCGGCGGTGAAAAGGTCAGCGGCTTTGCGCAAGGCCAGGCGTTGCTGCGCGCAGGCAAGCCGGTGGACTACGACGGCGCATCCTCGCGCCTGGACTTCGGCAAGCAGGGCGAGACCGTGCCGGACTTTGGCGTCTTCGACATCCGCGACGGCAAGCTGGTGCTCAATGAAGTCATCGCCGGCAAAGTCTGACGATAAAAACACTAGGGGAACACAAGTATGGATGCAATCACCGTCATCAACGCCGGGATCAACGGCGTTGTGATCGGGATGCTGCTGGCCTTGCCGGCACTGGCGATCACGCTGGTGTTCGGCATCGCCCGCTTTCCCAATGCCGCCAGCGGCGACTACATGACGTTGGGCGCCTACGCCGCCGTCTTCACGCAGGCGCTGGCCGGCGGCTCGATGCTGGCGGGCGGCCTGGCCGCCGTCGCCGGCACCACCCTGGTCAGCCTGTTCTTCTATGCCTGGGTGTTCCGGCCGCTGGAGTCGCGCTCCAACGTGTCGCGCCTGATCGCGTCCATCGGCGTGGCGTTCGCGCTGCGCAGCACGATCACCTTCTTCGCCGGGCAGGACCAGTACACCTTCGACCTGCCGCTTACGCGCGCCTGGAATTTCGGCGGCGTGCGCATTTTGCCTACCGATCTCTACATCGTCGGCACGGCGGTGGCGGCGCTGGCGCTGGTGTTCGCGCTGATGCACATGACGCCCACCGGGCGGCGCATGCGGGCGGTGGCCGACAACCCGGAGCTGGCCGCGGCCAGCGGCATACGCGGACGGCGCGTGATGATCACGCTGTGGAGCATCGCGGGCGCCTATTGCGGGCTGGGCGGCGTGCTGCTGGGCATCAAGGCAGTGGTGATCCCCGAACTGGGCTGGGAACTGTTGATGCCCATGTTCGCGGCCGTGATCCTGGGCGGCATCGGCAATCCGGTGGGCGCCATCGTCGGGATCATGGTGTTCAGCATTGCGCAGGAAATCGCCAGCCTGGTGGTGGGACCTGCCTACAAGATCGTGTTCGCCTTCGCGGTGCTGCTGTGCGTGCTGCTGCTGCGTCCCCAGGGCATCTTCGGCCGTCCGATGGCGGCGAGGTGAAATCATGGAAGCCTATCTGATTGCTATCGCCATCGGGATCCTGATCTACATGCTGCTGGCCTTCGGCCTGTCGCTGCATTACGGGTTCACCGGACTGATCAACTTCGGCCACGTCGGCTTCTTCGCCATCGGCGCCTATACCTCGGCCCTGCTGTCGCTCAAGGGCGTGCCCATCCCAATCTCCATGGCGGCGGCCGCGGCCTTCGCGGCGCTGGCCGCGTGGCCGCTGGGCATGATCGCCTTGCGGCTGGGCAGCGACTACCTTGCCATCGTGACGCTGGGCTTCTCGGAGTCGGTGCGCATGATGCTGCAGACCGAGGAATGGCTGACGCGCGGGATGCACGGCCTGCCAGGCATCCCGCGGCTGTTCGCGGGCTGGGCCTCGCCGCAGACGGTGGACCTGTGGATCATGCTGCTGCTTCTGGCGGTCAACGCCGGCGCGTTGTTCCTCATCCATCTGGTGATACGCAGCCCGTTTGGCCGCGTGATCGAGGCGGTGCGGGACAACGAAGTCGCGGTGCGGGCGCTGGGCAAGGACCCGGCCCGCTTCAAGACCCGTTCGCTGATGCTGGGCGCGGGCCTGGCCGGCCTGGCGGGCGCCTTCCAGGCGCACTACCTGACCTTCATCAGCCCCGAGCAGTTCGTGCCGCTGATCACCTTCTACATCTGGATCGCCATCATCCTGGGCGGAGTGGGGCGCTTGAGCGGCGTGGTGGCCGGCACGGTGCTGCTGGTCGGATTCCTGGAAGGTTCGCGCTTCGTGCGGGACTTCGTCGGCGGCATCTCGGAGGTGCAGATGGCCAGCGTGCGCATCGGCGTCATCGGCCTGGCGCTCATCTGCGTGGTGCTTTACCGGCCCCAGGGCATTTTCGGCAATGCTGCCGCTACCCGCAGGAGAAAGGCATGACGCTGCTTTGCATCAAAGGGCTGAGCGCCAGCTTCGGCGGCTTCAAGGCGCTGGACGACGTGTCGCTGGAAGTGCGCAAGGGTGAAATGGTGGGGGTGATAGGCACCAACGGCGCGGGCAAGAGCACGCTGTTCTCGGTGGTCACGGGCTACATCCCGCCCAGTTCCGGGTCCGTGCGCTTCGCGGACGAGGACATCACGGGCGTGGCCGTGCACCAGCGCGTGCGCCGGGGCCTGGCCCGCACCTTCCAGGTGCCGCGCGAGTTCAGCCAGCTGACGGTCTTCGACAACATGATGGCGGCGGCGCCGGACCAGCGCGGCGAAAAGCTGGCGGCGCTGGTGTTCGCCCGCCGTGAGGTGGCCCGCGAAGAGGCGCGCAACGCCGAGCGCGTGCATGAACTGCTGGCCTTCCTGAACCTGTCGCGGGTCGCGGACGAGCCCGCCGGGAAACTGTCGGGCGGCCAGAAGAAGCTGCTGGAGCTGGGACGGCTCTTGATGCTGGAGCCGCGCTGCATCCTGCTGGACGAGCCGTTCGCCGGCGTCAACCCGGTGCTGATCGAGGAGCTGTCGGCGCGCATCGTGGAACTGAACCAGCGCGGCCTGACCGTCGCCATCATCGAACACAACCTGGAAGAGCTGTCGCGCATCGTGCCGCGCATGTACGTCATGGACCGAGGCCGCGTCATCGCCGAAGGCACGCCCGACAGCGTCCTGGCCAATGAACAGGTGCGCGAGGCGTACATGGGGGGAGTGATATGAGCCAGCTCGTCATGCAAGGCCTGTCCGGCGGCTACGGCGAGGTCGATATCGTGTCCGGCATCGACATGCACGTGGCGCCGCGCGAGATCGTTACCATCGCCGGCACCAACGGCGCAGGCAAGTCCACGCTGGTCAAGGCGGTGATGGGCCTGTTGCCGCGCATCGCCGGCACCATGGCCTTTGACGGCCGCGACCTGCTCACGCTGCCGGTCGAGGAGCGCGTGCGCATCGGTATCTCCTATGTGCCGCAGGTGCGCAATGTGTTCGGCGCGCTGACCGTGCTGGAGAACCTGCAGGTGGTGGAACACGTGCAGGCGCGTGAAAAGCGCATTCGCGACATGTTCGAGCTGTTCCCGGCGCTGGCCGGGCGGCGCAAGACCCACGCCGAGAACCTGTCCGGCGGCGAACGCCAGCAACTGGCCTTCGCCCGGGCGCTGATGTCCTCGCCGCGCCTGATGGTGCTGGACGAACCGTCCGCCGCCTTGTCGCCGGCGTTGACCGAGCAGGTGTTCGCCGAAGTGCGGCGGCTGCCGCAGATCGGCGTGGGCGTGCTGATGGTGGAGCAGCGCGCGCGCCAGGCGCTGGCGTTCAGCGACCGCGGCTACATCCTGGATTCCGGCCGCATCGTGCTGACCGACACGGGGCAGGCGCTGCTGGCCAACCAGCATATGAGCGATCTGTACATAGGACGGGGCGGCCACGCGGGCGCGGACCGTCCGCCCAGCGGCAGCATCCCCGCTTGAAACCGCCAGAGCCATCCTGCCGGCAGCCGCCGTCGCGGATGGCAAATCCATATTCCCATATCCCTTTGCAGGAGCCGTATCTTGCCTAATTCCGAAACCATGGTTTCCCCGGCGTCCGTTGCGCGCCGCCCGGCGCCCGGCGCCATCGCCGCCTTGACCGCCACCCAGGGCCTGGCCGCGCTGGAGCAGGGCACGCTGACCTGCGAAGCCTGGGCGCGCGCCTGCCTGGACCGCATCGAAGAGCGCAACGGCGGCGTCAAGGCCTGGGTCCGGGTGGACGCCGAGGGCGCGCTGGCCCGCGCCCGTGAATGGGACCGCCACGGCCGGCGGCGCGCGCTGGACGGCGTGCCGCTGGGCATCAAGGACACCATCGACACGGCGGCCATGCCCACCGAATTGGGCGACCCCGAGATCTTCCCCGGCCGCCAGCCCGAGGCCGACGCGCCCGTGGTGACGCAGGCGCATGAGCTGGGGTTCAACGTGCTGGGCAAGAACACCGTGTCGCGCCACGCCATCATGCTGCCGGGGCCTGCGCGCAATCCGCATGACCTGACCCGTACGCCGGCCGCGTCCTCGGCCGGTTCGGCGGCGGCCGTTGCCGATTTCATGGCGCCGCTGTCCATCGGCACGCAGACGGCGGGTTCCATCCTGCGGCCCTCGGCGTTCTGCGGCGCGGTGGGCTTCAAGCCCACGCTGGACGCCATTCCCTACGTGGCGATCCGGCGCTATTCGCGGGTGCTGGACGTGATCGGGCCGATCTCGCGTTCGGTCGACGACGCGGCCTTGTTCATGCGGGCGTTTACGGGCGATCCCCGGTTTGACCCGGCCTCCACATTGCGCAGCGATTTCCGCCTGGGCGTTTGGCGGCCGAAGGACTGGGCCGACACCGAGCCCTGCATGCGCGAAAGCTTCGAGGCCAATCTGCGCGCCTTGTCGGCCGCAGGCGTCAAGGTCACGGAACTGGCCATGCCCGCAGCCTTCGACACCATGGGCGAGGCGCAGGACGTGATCATGGCCTACGACCTGGCGCGCGAGTACGCCGCCATCAAGCGCGATCATGCGGCGCTGTGCGATCCCGGGCTGATCGAGTACCTGACGATGGGCGAGGGCCTGTCCGCGGCCGAGTACGCGGGGGCGCTGGATGCCGCCGACGCATGCCGCCGGGCGTTCTACGACGTTGCGCGCGAAGTCGACGCAGTGGCCATGCCGTCCACGCTGGGCGAGGCGCCGCCGGCCAGCTCCACCGGCAGCTCCGCCTTCATCCGCATCTGGTCGCTGCTGCACAACCCGTCCATCACCTTGCCGGTGGCGCGCGGCCCCAATGGCCTGCCGCTGGGCTTCCAGATGGTCGGCTTCGTGAAGGAGGACGCGCGGCTGCTGTACTGGGCGCGTTGCGCCGAGCGCATCCTGGGGTCGACCGCGCACCAGCCCTGACCGGCCTCTGGCCGCGGCTTGCGCCGCCGTGCGCCGCCGGGGCGCGGCGGATGCTTTGGCGCCTTCGGGCGCCTTTTTTGCGTCTGGGCTCTGGGGTTTTCCCTATTCATTCTCAGTATTCGGGAATAAAAAGCAGGGTAAGAGCCATAAATTGATAATCTGCGCTCCGTTAGCTTGGAGCCAAATGTTGAAAGCGGATCTATCAGTCGGGGCAGGCGCGGATCGCGTGCTGTATGTGCTGGCCACCCTGGCCAGGCACGACGGCCCCCTCAGCATCGCCGCCCTGGCCGAGCAGACCGGCCTGGCGCAAAGCACCCTCTACCGCCAGGTGGCGCTGCTCAAGCGCTGGGGCTTCGTCGCCGAGCACGATGGCGAGTACGGTCCCGGCCCGCTGTGCGTGCAGTTGGCCTGGGGCTTTGACCAATCCTCGTTCCTGATCCATGAAGCGCAGCCCGACATGGCCGCGCTGGCCGCCGCTTCTGGCGAAACCATAGGCTTGCTGGTGGCGGTCAAGGATCAGGCCGTGTGCCTGGACATGATCGAGAGCCAGCATCCGCTGCGCTGTTCCTTCACCAAGGGGCGCGGCCTGCCGCTGGCGCGCGGCGCCTCGGCCAAGTCGCTGCTGGCTTTCATGCCGCTTGCCCGACAGCAGGCCGCGTTGGCGTATCTGGCGGCCGAGGCCGATGTGGACGCCGGCCGGCTGGGCCACGAACTGGAAGCCATCCGCACCCAGGGCTATGCCGTCACCGACAGCGAAGTCGATGCCGGCGTCTGGGGCGTCAGCGTCCCCATTTTTCAACGCGCCAACCAGGCCGTGGCCTCGATCACGCTGATGGCGCCGTCGACCCGGGCCGCCCAGCGGCCCGAGGCATTGACCGAAATGACCGTGGCCGCGGCCCGGCGCATCTCGGCGAAGCTGCAAGCTCATTAAGACCGCCTTCTTCCATTCCACGCCGTACCCGTAGACACCCGACTGCCGTATCCATATTCCATAGAGGACCCACCATGACCACTCGCCGCACACTGCTGACCGCCGCCCTGACGCTGGGCCTCGCCTGGAGCGCCGCCCCGGCGTTTGCCCAGGACACCATCCGCGCCGTCACCGACGCGACCTTCCCGCCGATGGAGTTCGTCAAGGACGGCAAGCGCACCGGCTTCGACATCGAACTGGTGGAAGCCCTGGCCGGCGCCATGGGCAAGAAGGTCGAATGGATCGACATCGACTTCAAGGGCCTGATCCCCGCGCTGCAGGCCGGCCGCGCCGACATCGCCGTGTCCGCCATCTACATCACGCCCGAACGCGCCAAGGTGGTGGACTTCACCGATCCGTACTACGCGGGCGGCCTGGTCGTGATGACCAAGAAGGACGGCCCGGTCAAGACCCTGAAGGACCTGGACGGCCGCAAGGTGTCGGTGCAGGTGGGCACCAAGTCGGTCAACTACCTGAAGGAACACTACCCGGCGGTGCAGCGCGTGGAAGTCGAGAAGAACCAGGAGATGTTCAACCTGGTGCAGATCGGCCGCGCCGAAGCCGCCGTGACCGGCAAGCCCGCCGCCAAGCTGTTCGCCCAGAGCACGCCGGACCTGACGGTGCTGAACGACCAGATCACCACCGAGGACTACGGCATCGCCGTGCCCAAGAACAAGCCGGAGCTGACCCGTGAGCTGAACGCCGCGCTGCAGAAGCTCAAGGCCGACGGCAGCTACCAGGCCATCGTCAACAAGTGGTTCGAGGCCCCCGCGAAATGAACCTGGATTTTTCTCCCGTCTTTGCCGACTTCGGCGCGCTGATCAATGGCGCCGTGGTCACCGTCGAGGTGACCGCGGGCGCCTTGCTGCTGGCCTGCGTCATCGGCCTGCTGGTGGGCGTGGGACGCCTGAACCCCAAGCGCTACGTCATCTACAACCTGTGCAGCGTTTACTTGCTGCTGTTCCGCGGCACGCCCTTGCTGGTGCAGCTGTTCATCTGGTTCTTCGGCCTGCCGCATTTCGGCATCACCCTGCCGGCGTTCGCCTGCGGCGTGCTGGGCCTGGGCATGTACTCGGGCGCCTACGTGTCCGAAATCGTGCGCGGCGCGATCCAGTCGGTGGACCGCGGCCAGACCGAAGCGGCGCGCTCGCTGGGCATGTCGTCCGGCCAGGCCATGCGCATCATCGTGCTGCCGCAGGCCGTGGTGCGCATGATCCCGCCGCTGGGCAATGAATTCATCGCGCTGATCAAGAACTCGGCCCTGGTGTCGCTCTTGACGATCCATGACCTGATGCATGAAGGCCAGAAGATCATCAGCGTGTCCTATCGCTCGCTGGAAACCTATCTGGTGGTGGCGCTGATTTATCTGATCCTGACCACGGCCACCATGCTGGTGCTGCGCAAGGTTGAACACCGCCTGCGCGCGGGAGGGATGGTGCAATGAACTCCGCAATGAACTCCGCTACGACCCGGGCCGCGGACCCGCAAGAAATGATCCGCATCCGCGGCCTGCGCAAGTCCTACGGCGACCACGAGGTCTTGCGCGGCATCGACTTCGACGTGCTGCCGTCCCAGGTGGTGGTGGTGATCGGGCCCAGCGGCTCGGGCAAGAGCACCTTGCTGCGCTGCTGCAACGGCCTGGAAGTGGCGCAGACCGGCACCATCGACATTTGCGGCCAGACCCTGCTGGACCATGGCGAGCTGTTGCCCGAGGCCGAGCTGAACCAGCTGCGCATGCAGGTGGGCATGGTGTTCCAGGGCTTCAACCTGTTCCCGCACCTGTCGGTGCTGGACAATGTGACGGTCGGTCCGCGCAAGCTGCGCGGCATGGGCCGCGAAGAAGCCCACGCGCTGGCGGCGGACCTGCTGGACAAGGTCGGCCTGGGCCAGAAGATGTCGGCCATGCCGGCCAGCCTGTCCGGCGGGCAGAAGCAGCGCGTGGCCATCGCCCGCGCGCTGGCCATGCAGCCCAAGGTCATGCTGTTCGACGAGCCGACCTCGGCGCTGGATCCGGAGCTGGTGGGCGAAGTGCTGCAGGTCATGAAGCTGCTGGCCAAGGAAGGCATGACCATGATGGTGGTCACGCACGAAATGGGCTTCGCCCGTGACGTGGCCGACGTGGTGGCGGTGATGGACGGCGGCGTGATCCTGGAATCCGGTTCGCCCGACGTGATCTTCACGCAGCCGCGCGAGCCGCGCACCCGCGAGTTCCTGCAGGCGGTGCTGAACGCGGGGCAGGGGGCGGCATGAGCGTGGCGCAATTCGACCCAAGTCTCTGGAAGGCCCGCGACGACAGCGCCGAACAAGGCGACACGCGCCGCCTGGCGCATATCGTCGAAGCGGCCAGTGGCCAAGCCCGCAAGGGCGAGGCGGTGCTGCTGGGCTTTGCCTGCGATGCCGGCGTGGCCCGCAACCAGGGCCGCATCGGCGCGGCCGAAGGCCCGTCGGCCATCCGCAAGTTCCTGGCGGGCCTGCCGGCCCACGGCCTCACGCGTTTGCTGGACGCGGGCGACGTGGCCTGCGAGGGCGACCGACTGGAGGACGCGCAGGAGCAACTGGGCCTGCGCGTGGCGGAACTGATGGAGCAGGGCGCACGCCCGCTGGTGCTGGGCGGCGGCCATGAGATCGCCTGGGGCAGCTTCCAGGGCCTGGCGCGCTGGCTGGACGCCCGCGGCGACACGGAACCCGTGCTGGTGCTGAACCTGGACGCGCACTTCGACCTGCGTACCGGGCGGCCCGGCAGTTCCGGCACGCCCTTCGACCAGATCTCGCGCTATTGCGAGGAACGCGGCCGGGCCCTGCAATACGCCTGCCTGGGCGTATCGCGGCTGGCCAATACGCCGGCGCTGTACGCGCGCGCCGCGGAAGTCGGCGCGGTCTGGGTCGAGGACCGCGACATGCAGGAGCGCCATCTGGCCGCGCGCCTGGCCAACGTCGACGCCTTGCTGGCCCGGGCCCGGCACGTCTACCTGACCATAGACCTGGACGTGCTGCCCGCGGCGGTCATGCCCGGGGTGTCGGCGCCGGCGCCCTATGGGGTGCCGCTGGCGGTGATCGAGGAAATCGTGCTGCGGGTCAAGGCCAGCGGCAAGCTGCGCCTGGCCGACATGGCGGAGTTCAACCCGCGGTTTGACGTGGACGGCCACGGCGCGCGGGCGGCTGCCCGCCTGGCCTGGCAGTTGTTGAACGATTGAGCGGACCGGCGTCTCATCCTTCGGATGGGGGCAGGACCATACGGGGCGGTTTCCTGGGAGGAAACCGCCCCGTTTTTCATCCCCCTTATGGCGGGCGGCAGGGCTTGCAGCTTATGGCTGGCAGGCTGGACGCTGCCGATTTGGCGGCTTAGGATAAGGGCAGCATCAGGCTTGGGTTTGCGGCCCGTTCAACCGCCGCAACAGTTATATGTCCCCAATTAAAATATTTTCGTTTTAAATGGGGACGCTATAACTTTCGTGGATAAAATGGCGCAACTTTGTCAGGAGAGCCAGCTCATGTCTCAAACTCCCACCCACGCATTGCCGTCTTATCTGAACGCCGAGGACCTCGGCCCCTGGGGCAACTATCTGCAACAAGTCGACCGGGTCACCCCGTATCTTGGTTCGCTGGCGCGTTGGGTCGAGACCCTGAAGCGCCCGAAGCGTTCCCTGATCGTCGATGTGCCGATCGAACTCGACAACGGCAGCATTGCCCACTTCGAGGGCTACCGCGTCCAGCACAACACCTCGCGCGGCCCCGGCAAGGGCGGCGTGCGTTTCCACCAGGACGTCACGCTCTCCGAAGTGATGGCGCTGGCAGCCTGGATGTCGATCAAGAACGCTGCGGTGAACCTGCCTTACGGCGGCGCCAAGGGCGGCGTGCGCGTCGATCCGCGCAAGCTGTCGGCCTCCGAACTCGAGCGCATGACGCGCCGCTACACCTCGGAAATCGGCGTCATCATCGGACCGTCCAAGGACATCCCGGCGCCTGACGTGAACACCAACGCCCAGACCATGGCCTGGATGATGGACACGTACTCCATGAACGAAGGCGCCACCGCCACCGGCGTGGTCACCGGCAAGCCGATCGCGCTGGGCGGCAGCCTGGGCCGCGTGGAAGCCACCGGCCGCGGCGTGTTCGTGGTGGGCTGCGAAGCCGCGCGCGATCTCAACATCGACGTGTCCAAGGCGCGCGTGGTGGTGCAGGGCTTCGGCAACGTGGGCGGCACCGCCGCCCGCCTGTTCCATGAAGCCGGCGCCAAGGTCATCGCCGCGCAGGACCACACCGGTACCGTCCACAATCCCGCGGGCCTGGACGTGCACAAGCTGCTGTCCTACGTGTCGCAACATGGCGGCGTGGGCGGCTTCTCCGGCGGCCAGGCGATGGACAAGAACGAGTTCTGGACGCTGGAAACCGAATTCCTGATCCCGGCCGCCCTGGAAAGCCAGATCACCGTCGACAACGCCGCCAAGGTGCGCGCGAAGATCGTCGTGGAAGGCGCCAACGGCCCGACCACGCCGGAAGCCGACGACATCCTGGCCGAACATGGCGTCTACGTGGTGCCGGACGTGCTGGCCAATGCCGGCGGCGTGACGGTCAGCTACTTCGAATGGGTGCAGGACTTCTCCAGCTTCTTCTGGAGCGAGGACGAGATCAACCAGCGCCTGGAGCGCCTGATGCGCGAAGCCTACGCGTCGGTGTCGCAAGTGGCCAAGGAACACAAGGTCACCCTGCGCACGGCGGCGTTCATCGTCGCTTGCACGCGCATCCTGCAAGCGCGTCAGGTGCGCGGCCTGTACCCCTGATACCCGATACGGCGGGGCGTCTCCGGACGTCACGCCGAGGAGGGCAGGAGACAAAAACGGAAATCGCCCCGCAAGGGGCGATTTCCATTTGCGTGGCTGCAAGCGCATCACGTTGCGCGCATGGATAGCACACCGACATTGCAGGCCTGCGGGCGCCGCGCCCCACGTGGGGGCTGTCGGCAGGACGCCACATCCCCCTCACTTTTTTGCGGCCTAGGGAATTTCCCAGCTTGCGTTACAAGAACTGACACATTGCGTCCCTAGAATTCGTTCCTGCCATGCGCCGAGCGCGCCGCACGCGATGCGTGCCAGCCCGGATGCGCATGTCTGTTCAATCAATGGGAATTTGCAATGAAAAAGACTTTGTTCGTCACCGCCATGCTGGCCGCGTTCGGCGCAACGGCGCAAGCGGAAACCTCGGTGACGCTCTATGGCCTGATCGATACGGGTATCGGCTACCAGCGCATCAAGGGCGATGGTTACCATGAGTCCAAGGTTGGCATGGTCAATGGCGTGTCCAGCGGTTCGCGTTGGGGCCTGCGCGGCGCCGAGGACCTGGGCGACGGCCTGAGCGCCGTGTTCACGCTGGAAAGCGGCTTCAACTCGGCCAACGGCACGTCGGGCCAGAACAGCCGCCTGTTCGGCCGCCAAGCCACCATCGGCCTGAAGAGCACCTCGTGGGGCCTTCTGGAACTGGGTCGTCAGACCAACATCGCCTCGAAGTACTTCGCCGCGATCGATCCGTTCGGCGGCAGCTACGGCCAGGCCAACGTCGGCGTGGCCTTCAGCGCCGCCAACACGGTCCGCTACGACAACATGGTGCAGTACTCGACGCCGTCGTTCAGCGGCCTGCAGTTCGGCATCGGCTACTCGTTCAATGCCTCCGACACGACCACCGCGCAGACCGGCTTCAAGACCGCCGACAACACCCGCGCCATCACGACCGGCCTGCGCTATGTCAGCGGCCCGGTGAACGTGGCGCTGACGTATGACCAGCTGAACCCCGCGAACCAGTTGAACACCGACGCCACGCCCAAGTCGTGGATGATCGGCGGTTCGTACGACTTCGAAGTGCTGAAGCTGGCGCTGGCCTACGGCCAGACGCGTGACGGCTGGTTCACCGGCCAGGGCGCCAATGCCTTCGGCAGCGGCAGCCCCACGGCCAAGGGCTTTGGCACCAACGTTGCGGTGTCGGGCTTCAAGGCCAATTCCTACCTGGTGGGCCTGAGCGTGCCGATCGGCGGCGCCAGCAACATCCTGGCTTCGTGGCAGCGCGCCGACACCGACAGCACCAAGCTGACCGGCGACGACGCCACCATGAACATCTACAGCCTGGGCTACACCTACAACCTGTCCAAGCGCACCAACCTGTACGCCTTGGGTTCGTATGCCACCAACTTCGCGTTCACCGACGGCGTGAAGAGCACCGTGGCCATGGTGGGCGTGCGTCACCGCTTCTAAGACGAGAGGCGCGCATGGGCGGCGCTGGGGTGCCGCCCTGCCGCCGCGGTTGCACTGAGCGGACTGGGCGTCTTACCCGGCCACAGACGCGAAAAAAGCGGCCACCTCCCTAGCTCCATCCTCAGTCCGCTCAACCGAACCCCGGCTTGCTGCCGCAGGGAGCGCCCGCGCAGGCCGCGGGCGTTTCCAGGGGCGGCTTATGAAGCCGGCAGCAGCTCAGGCTTCAGGATCCCGCGCAGTTCCGAATACGGAATGTTCAGCTCGGGTTCGCCATGCGAGTACGGCGCGATGGAATAGGCGTCGTACTTGACCACGATGCCCTCGCGCGTCAGCGCATAGTTATCGCTTTCCTGAAACGGCCACATCTTGTTGTAAGCCGTCGGATCGCGGCGCGCGTCCGGATTGCCGGCCAGCCACTTGGCATGCGCCTGGCGCAGCGCCGCCACGTACTGCGGATGGCGGCCCGGTATCAAGGCTTCTTCCAGGCTCATCACGCGGCCGTGGCTGCGCTCCCAGTTCAGGTACTGGGTGGCCGGAATGCCGTGCGCCGCGCCAGTAAGGAATTGCTCGGTGTGCAGTTCGACGGCCACGATGTCGCCTACCGTGTCCTTCACGCTGGCCTTGAAATAGGTGGCGTCGCGCGCGCGAGCCACCGACCAGAAATACTGCGTGTATTCGGACAGCGTGTCATAGGGCCCGCGGCGGTTGGCATCGGTGCCGGTCATGTAGGCCAGCACGTGGTCTACCAGCGCGGTCAGCTTGGGGATGCCTGGAAACGCGACGCTGTCGATTTCGATGCGGGGGCAATCGCCCTCGCAGCCTGGCTTGCTGGACGCCCACTTGATGCGCTCGGTGGACAGGTCGCCGACTTTTTCCGGCGTGGACGCCGAGGCCGGAGCCTGCGTGGCCAGGGTGATGTCCGCGGGCGGCGTACTGCCGCAGCCCGCCAAAGCCAGCAGGGCCGCGCCCAGGATGAGACCGCTTATCGCGCCTTGCGGCGTGAATGTGCGACGCATTGAAACTACCTCCAGAAAATCGGGGCGCGGCCGTTCAGGGCACCACGCCGGTCCACTCGGGCGTGGCGAACTTCTCGGCCGCCTGCGCCTGCGCGCGAGCCAGCGTGTCGCTGCCTATCTGCCCGGGGGTCAGACGGTGCAGGCCGGCAAAAGTTTCCACCATGCGGTCGATGATCACTTCCCGCGCCAGCCCGGTCTGGGTGCGCAGGGGATCGACGCGCTTCTTGGCGCTGGTGGTGCCTTTGTCGGACAGTTTTTCGCGGCCGATGCGCAGGACCTCGACCATTTTATCCGCGTCGATGTCGTAGGACATGGTGACGTGGTGCAGCACTGCGCCGCCGCGGCGGGCCTGCGCCGCGCCGCCGATCTTGCCGATGTCCGAGGCGATGTCGTTGAGCGGCTGGTACCAAGCCTTGATGCCCAGGCCCTGCAGGGCGGTCAGCACCCAGGCGTCCAGGAAGGCGTAGGACTCCTGGAAGCTCATGCCATGCACCAGCGCCTGGGGGGCGCTGAGCGAATAGGTGATGGAGTTGCCGGGTTCCATGAACATCGCGCCGCCGCCGCTCACGCGCCGCACGACCTGGATGCCGTGGCGGCGCGCGCCTTCGGGGTCGACTTCGTTCTTCAAGGATTGGAAGCGGCCGATCACGACCGCGGGCGCGGCCCATTCCCAGATGCGCAGCGTGGGCGGACGCAGGCCGGCGCCGACCTCGTCGGTGATGACGGCGTCCAGCGCCATGTGCAGCACCGGGTCCTGCGGCCCTTCATGGATCAGCTGCCAGTCGTAGTCGTTCCAGTCGGTGCGCGTCATGCCAGCGCCCTCCGCAGCACCACGGCAACGGCCTCGGCCGAGAAGCCGAACATTTCGGCATCGGCGGGCAGGGCCGATTGCACGGCCAGCGCCAGTTCCAGTTCGCCGGCGTCGGCCGGCAGGCCGTTCAGGCCGCTATTGATGGCGTCCAGCGCCTCGGGCGGCTCAAGAAAAAAGTCGCCGCTGATGCGCACGTCGGCCAGGCGGCCGTCGCGCACTTCCAGATCCGCGACGACCAGTTTGCCGCCGGGGACTTTGTATTCGCCATGCATGGGCGCTCCTTGCTGTATCAGTACCAAAAACTACAGGCTGAGCTTCATGCCGTCATGGCTGGCTTTGAAGCCCAGGCTTTCATAGAACCTGCGCGCGTCGGGCCGGGCGCGGTCCGTGGTCAGCTGCACCAGGCTGCAGCCCTGGATGCGGCATTGCTCGATCGCCCATTCGAACATCTTGCGTCCGAGGCCCGCGCCGCGCGACGACGAGGCGATGCGCACGCTCTCGATCTGTCCGCGCCATTGGCCCAGCCGCGACAGGCCGGGTATGAACGATAACTGCAAACAGCCGACCAGGTTCGAGTCCTGCTCGACCACGGCCAGGAATTGATTGGGGTCCTGGCCGATTGCGGCAAAGGCGGCAGCATAGCGCGGGTCCAGCGGCAGCGCGGGATTCTCGCGCGTGGCGCCGAGTTCATCGTCGGCCAGCAGGGCGACGATGGCCGGCAGATCCCCCAGGCGCGCGCGGCGGAAAACCAGTTGCGGGTCGGGCATGGCGGCTCCTTCAGCGGGTGGTGTTCTGGGCGGTCTGGCCGAACAGGATGCGGCGCGATTCCTCGTCGCTGATGGACGGCGCCGTGTTGATGGTGTCGGCCAGGGCATAGGCGCGCTGCGTGGCGGGGCGGGCCGCGATGGCGTCGAACCAGCGCTTGAGGTGCGGGAACTCGTTCAGGTCCTGCCCCTGCTTGGCGTGCGGCACGATCCAGGGATAGGCCGCCATGTCGGCGATGGAATAGTCGCCGGCGACGAACTCGCGGTCCGCCAGGCGCTTGTTCAGCACGCCGTAGAGGCGGTTCGTTTCCTTGACGTAGCGGTCGATGGCGTAAGGGATGCGCTCTTGCGCGTAGCCGGAAAAGTGGTGGTTCTGGCCGGCCATGGGACCCAGGCCGCCCATCTGCCAGAAGAGCCATTGCGACACTTCAGCGCGGCCGCGCACGTCGGCGGGCAGGAATCGGCCGGTTTTCTCGGCCAGATACAGCAGGATGGCGCCCGACTCGAACAGCGAGATCGGCGCGCCGCCGCCGGCCGGGGCCTGGTCGACGATGGCGGGAATGCGGTTGTTCGGGGCAATGGCCAGGAACTCGGGCTTGAACTGATCGCCGCGGCTGATGTTCACCGGATGGATCTTGTAGGGCAGGCCGGTTTCTTCGAGGAACAGCGTGATCTTGTGGCCGTTGGGGGTGGTCCAGTAGTAGAGATCGATCATGGGATGTCCTGTGCGTCGCGCCGGCGGCGGCCGGCGCAGGGAAAGGCCATGATAGCGGGGCCGGCTTCGCGCCGGCCCCAATAACCGGGGGGCGGGTACGGGTTTGCCCCGGGGGCTTGCCCTGGCAGCGGCCCGCGTTCAGGCCGTGCCCGTGCGCGGCCGCCCCGGCAGGCGCCAGCTCCAGTTCAGGCTCACGCCCGCCGCCGCCAGGAAGATCATGGCCACGCCCGCGATCTGCGTGGCGTCCATGCGGTGGCCGTAGACCATGAAGTCCAGCAGGATCGCGACGGCAGGATAGATGAAGCTCAATGCGGCGGTGGACGTGGTAGGCAGCTTCTGGATGGCCGAATACATCAGGATGTACATCAGGCAGGTGTGGATCAGCCCCAGGGCCACCAGGTAGCCCCATTGCAGGGGCGCGGCGGGCAGGGCGTTGAAGTCCGCCATGGGCAGCAGCATCACCGCGCCCAGCGTCACCTGCACCAGCGCCAGCACCTGCGGCGGAATGTGCTTGAGCCGCTTGACGATGATGGCGGTGACGCCATAGAGCGCCGCCGCGCCCAGCCCCAGCATCAGCCCCGACAGATAGGCGCGGCCGTCCGCGCCGCCAGCTTCGGACAGGCGTAGCACCAGCATCAGGCCGGCGAAGGCCAGCACCGACCAGGCCAGCTTGCCGCGCGTGGGCCGCTCGCCCAGGAACAGCACGCCCAGGCCGATCAGGAAGAAGGGCTGCACGTTGTAGACCGCGGTGGCCAGCGAAATGGACGCCAGCCGATAGGCGGAAAACAGCAGCACCCAGTTCAGCACCAGCGCGGCGCCCGCGGCCAGGGCCAGCATCAGCGTGCGGGCGGTGAACAGGCCCGGCTTGAGCAGGCCGCGCGCCCAGCAATACACAAACAGGGAGAGGGCGCCGAACACGCAGCGGAAGAAGACCACGTTCCAGGCGCTTTGCCCCGACTCCAGCACAAACACGCCCAGGGTGCCGGACAGGGTCATCGCCGCGGCCATCTGGGCCAGGCCCACGCGTTCTGATGAGGGATTCATGAGGTTCTCCAGGGCCTTGCGGCCACGATATTCGATGGAGAAATTATCCCAGGCGGATCAAGCTGGTTATATGATGTTGATGTGGTGAATCGATTCCGAAACCTTTGTTTAGGTGGAATTTATGCAAAACGACCTAAAAAGTGAAAACCCGGTCCTGGACGGTATCGACCGCCGCCTGGTGGAGATGCTGACCACCAATGCGCGCACCACCACGGCCGACCTGGCGCGCCAGGTCGGGATGTCCGCGCCCAGCGTCGCGGACCGCCTGCGGCGGCTGGAAGAATCGGGCGTGATCCGGGCCTACACCCTGGACGTGGACCCGGTCGCGTTGGGCTACGCGCTGGAGGCCATCGTCCGCATCCGCCCCTTGCCCGGGCAGCTGCGCCACGTGGAAGGCCTGATCCAGCAGATTCCGGAATTCGTGGAATGCGACAAGGTGACGGGCGACGATTGCTTCATCGCCCGCGTGGTGCTGCGCTCGATCTCGCATCTGGACGGCATCCTGGAACGCGTGACCGAATTTGCGGAAACCAATACCGCCATCGTCAAGTCCCACACGGTGCGCCGCCGGCTGCCGCCGCTGCGCTGACGCGCGGCTCAGACCGGCGCGGACAGCGCCTTTTCGATGTCGTCCTTGATGCCGGCCGGGGTGTCGGTGGGCGCGTAGCGCTTGATGACCTGGCCGTCGCGGCCCACCAGGAACTTGGTGAAGTTCCACTTGATGCCCTCGGTGCCGAAGACGCCAGGCTTCTCGCCCTTGAGCCAGCGGTAGAGCGGGTGGGCGTCCTCGCCGTTGACGTTGATCTTGGCGTAGAGCGGAAAGGTGATGTCGTACTGCGTGCTGCAGAAATTGCGGATTTCGGCTTCGTCGCCGGGTTCCTGGTGGCCGAACTGGTCGCAAGGAAAGCCCAGCACCGCGAAGCCGTCGTCGTGGAACGAGCGGTAGAGTTCTTCCAGGCCGGCGTACTGCGGCGTGAAGCCGCACTTGGAGGCCACGTTCACCACCAGCAGCACGCGGCCGCGGTAGGTGTCCAGGGACTGTTCCGTGCCGTCGATGGCGCGGGCGGAAAAATCGTAGAGGGTGCTCATGCGGGCTCCTTAGGCGTCCGAACGCGAGGGCGTCAGCGCGCCGGCTTGTTGTCCAGCGAGTGTAGCCCCGGCATCGCGGCCGTAGTAGCGCGTACCCCACAAGGTCAGCAGCAGGACGGCGGCGGTGATGCCGGCCGACATCCAGGGCAGGTCCGTCAGCGGCAGGCCGTGGCCCAGGGCCACGCTGCCCAGCCAGGCGCCGCCCGCATTGCCCAGGTTGAAGGCGCCCTGATTGAGGGTCGACGCCAGGTTGGGCGCGTCGGCCGCCTGGTCCACGATCAGCGTCTGCAGCAAAGGCACGACGGCAAAGCCCAGCACGCCCCAGATGAAGGTCATGACCAGCATGGGCGCCAGCGCGTGGATGGCCTGGCTGAGCGCCAGGAAGACCAGCAGCAGGCCGATGAAAATGCGGCGCAGCGACACTTCCAGGTTGCGGTCGCCCAGCTTGCCGCCCAGGGTGCTGCCCACGGTCAGCGCCACGCCGAAGAGCAGCAGCACGCCGGTGACGCCGCGTTCGGACACGCCGGTCGCTTCGCGCAAGAGCGGCGCGATGTACGTCAGCACACAGAACAGCGCCGCGGAGGCCAGCACGCTGGCGGCCAGCGGCCAGACCACGCGCACGTCGCGCAGCACCTTGAATTCGCGCAGGATGTTGCCGGGCTGCATGGGGATGCGGGCCGGCAGCCAGGCGGCCAGCGCGGCCACGGCCAGCAAACCGATGCCGCTGACCACCCAGAAAGTCGAGCGCCATCCGGCCACCTGGCCCAGCGCCGTGCCCAGCGGCACGCCCAGCACGTTGGCCAGCGTCAGGCCGGTGAACATCAGCGCAATGGCGCTGGCGCGCTGGTTGCGCGGCACCAGGTCCGCGGCCACCACGGCTCCCAGGCCGAAGAAAGCGCCATGGCAGAAGGCGGTGAACACGCGCGCCGCCATCAGCAGCGCGTAGTTCGGCGCCAGCGCGCACAGCAGGTTGCCCACCACGAAGGTGCTGGCCAGGCCGATCAGCGTGGCCTTGCGCGGCAGCCTGGCGGTGAGGATGGCCATGATGGGCGCGCCGATCACCACGCCCATGGCGTAACCGGTGATCAGCAGGCCTGCGACGTCAATGCTGACTTGCAGGTCGGCGGCGACGTTGGGCAGCAGGCCCATGATGACGAACTCGCTGGTGCCGATGCCGAAAGCGGCGGCGGCCAGCGCGATAAGGTGCAGGGGCATGGGACAGGGCCGGGACGAAAGGAAGGCGCCGGCGCAAAGAGAAGGCAAGGGCGGAATTCTAGGGCAGCGCCGCGCAAGCGTCGGGGGAAAGCCCTATTCTGAATAAGGGTATACCCTTAAATTGACGCGGCGCGGGCCTTTGTTCCGGACCGGCCGCGGCGCCGCCAAGGGCTTGCGCGGCGCGGGGCCATTGGGCGGGTTTCGCCACAGCCGTCCTATCATGTCCATCAGATCCAAATGCGCGCGCTGTAGGAGAAATCGGCAATGGAAGGAATGATTGAACGCCTGGAGGCGATGCTGGCCAAGGGCACGGACAACATGCTGCTGCGTTTTTCGCTGGGAAAGGCCTACGCGGAGCAGGATTGCTTCGCCGATGCCGAGCCCCATCTGCGCGCGGCGCTGGCGTTCGATCCCGCCTATTCGGTGGCCTGGAAATGGCTGGGCAAGGCTTGCCTGGGACAGGGCGACAAGAGCGGCGCGCGCGCCGCCTGGGAATCGGGCCTGCAGGCCGCGCAGGCGCGCGGCGATCAGCAGGTGGTGAAGGAGTTGCAGGTGTTCATCAAGCGCTTGGACAAGGAGGCTGCGGCTGGGCACGCGTGAGCCGGAATACCTCGATGGCGTGGCGCAGCTCCTCGGTTTCGGCCCGCTGCGCAACCGTCCCAGGCGCATCCGCGATGCCGGTGTGCACGTCGCGGGCCAGGCCGACCAGATTCCTGCGCGTGGCCTCCAGCGAAAATCTTAATGCGCCGATCTCATCGTCCGGATTGCCCGGCGCCAGCGGCGTGCCCAGATTGCCGGCCGCGATCTGCCGCGTGAAGTCGGTGGCCGTGGCCAACAGGCCGGACAGGGAGCGGCCATAGGCCCAACCCGATGCGAAGATCAGGCAGACGCCAGCGGCCAGCACTGCCGTGGCCAAGGCCAGTTGCTCGATATTCAGATTGGCCGCCATGCCATGCAGCGCGAAGCCGCCGGCGGCCAGGAACAGCGCGGACGAAAGTCCCGCCCAGGCCAGCATGCGCGCGCGTATGCCCGACGCCCGCCAGTCGCGCAGACGCGCCAGCGGGCCTCCCGGCAGGATCCGCCCCGCGCGCAACCGCAAGCCACCGGTAATGCCGGTGCGCAGGCGCCGGTAGGCGCTGTCCGCGGTGTCGATCTGGGCGCGCGTTGGTTTGACGCGCACGCAGGCATAGCAGACGGTGACGCCGCGCTCCACCACCGGGGTGATGCTGGCCAGCGACCAATAGTGGCCGCCATGCTTGCGCCGGTTCTTGATCACGCCCGTCCATGACTGGCCCCGCTGTATCGTGCGCCACAAGTCGTCGTAGGCGGCCAGCGGCATGTCGGGATGGCGCATGGTGTCATGGCCCTTGCCCATCAGATCCGCCTGCGTGTAGCCGCTGACCTCCAGGAACGCCGGATTGGCGTAGATGATGCGGCCGCGCGCGTCGGTGCGGGTGATGAGGCACTGCTCGTCGTGCAGCGTGTATTCCTGGTCGTGGACCTGCGGATGGTCGCGCATGGCTGTGTCGTCCTGCGATCGGCGTTGGCGGAATGTCGTAGACCGATCATCCGGGACGCGGACGGAAGCGGCGTTGACCTAGGTCAAGCGGGGCCGACGTCGTTCCCGCCCGCGGCCAGCGTCTCAGGCCGGCGGCAGCCCGCTGAACGCCTCCAGCGCGCGCAACCGGCTCTGGGCCAGGTCGACAATGGGCAGCGGATAGCCGGCGGCGGCGCGCTCCATTGGGCTGGGATCATGGATGGCGCGGCCGTCCAGATGCGCCAGTTCCGGCAGCCATTCGCGCAGGAACACGCCGTCCGGATCGAACTTGCGCGACTGCGACAGCGGATTGAAGATGCGGAAGTAGGGTACGGCGTCCGCGCCCGTGGACGCGCTCCATTGCCAGCCGCCGTTGTTGGCGGCGAGATCGCCGTCCACCAGCTGCGCCATGAACCAGGCTTCGCCCAGCCGCCAATCGATCAGCAGGTTCTTGGACAGGAACATGGCCGTCACCATGCGCAGGCGGTTGTGCATCCAGCCCAGCGCCAGCAACTGCCGCATGGCCGCGTCGACGATGGGAATGCCGGTCTGGCCCTGCTGCCAGGCATGCAGGTCCTCAGGCGCGTCGCGCCACGGCACCGCGGCGGTCTCCGGCTTCATGGGCTGGTGCATGGACAGCGCCGGGTAGGCGGCCAATAGATGCTGATAGAACTCGCGCCACAGCAATTCGTTGATCCAGGTGGCGGCGCCGCGCTTGCCGCCCTCTATTTCTCCGTGGTTTGCGGCCTGCGCCGCGCGCAAGGCCTGGCCCGGCGACAGCACCCCCGCCGCCAGATAGGGCGACAGGCAGCTGGTGGCGGGCAGCGAGGGAAAATCGCGTTCTTCCTGGTAGGCGTCGATGACGCCGTCGGCAAAGGCTTCGAGGCGTTCGCTGGCCGCGTCCTCGCCAGCGGGCCAGAGCGCGCGCACAGGCTCGGCGGGCGCATCGAAACCCTCGAAGGCCGCGGGCAGCGGATCCGCCGGCCAGGGCGGCGGGGTCTGCGCGCGCGGGGCGGGCAGGGCGCGCAGCGGCGCCGTGCGCAGCCGTTCGCGGCAGGCCCGCGCGTATGGGGTATAGACGCGGTAGCACTCGCCCTTGCCGGTCAGCACCGTGCCGGGCCGCAGCAGCGAAGCGCCATGATGCAGGGTCCAGTCCACGCCCAGGGCTCGCAGGCTGGCGGCGACCGCGGCATCGCGGCGGCGTTCGTTGACGGCCCATTCGGCGTTGGCGTGGACCTGGCCGATGGCGTGGTCGCGGCAGAAAGCGGCCAGCGCGTCCGGCGCCTCGCTCCAGTCATGCACCGTCAGCAGCCGCAACGGAATGCCCAGGCGGCCGAGTTCGCGAGACAGTTCGCGCAGATTGCGCAGCCAGAAATCCACCTTGGCCGGCGCGTCGCCGTGCTGCCGCCATTGGCCGGGCGCGGCCAGGAACAGGGCGGTGACCGTGCCGGCTTCGGCGGCCGCGGCCAGGGCAGGGTTGTCATGCGCGCGCAGGTCGGTGCGCAGCCAAAGCAGCGTGTTCATGGGTGGTCCAGGGCAGGGGCGGCGAGGCTGGCATTCTATATTGCGCCCGCCGCGCTGACGCGCCGGCAGACCGGCCTTGGAAGACGATGTAAAAACTACGAGTAGATGTGTCCTGGCTTGCGCCGGCTGGCGCCGCGGGCCTCGCGGGGGAAAGCGCCCGGCGCGGCCGGATTGCGCCGCTTTGCGGTCAAACCATGAAACACGCTGGCGCGCCGCGGATATTGACGCCGCCTGGTCCCCGCCCTGTAATTCAAATAAACGACTAGAGCAAGATGAACGCTATGGGAAATCTGATGGACCTACGCCCGTCTTTTCTGAGGGGCCGCACACCCGCAGGCAACGCGTCCCGCGACGTCTTGCAAAAACTCTGGCGCTCGGTGGATCTGCCCGGCGAATCGCTGGACCATGTGGTGTTGACTGGCGCCGATCCGGTACTCCCATCGTCCTTCGCTGTCGGCATGGCGGCGCAGACCAGCATGGCCGCGGCCGCGCTGGCCGCCGCGGAGATCTGGAATCTGCGCGGCGGCGCCAGGCAGCAGGTCGGCGTCGACATGCTGCACGCCGCGCAGGAATGCCGCAGCCACTACACCATCAACGGCATCACGCCCAATCCCTGGGACCCCATCACCGGCCTGTACCGCTGCGGCGACGGCGGCTGGGTCCGCATCCATGCCAATTTCGCTCATCACCGCGATGGCGCGCTGGCGCTGCTGGGCTGTCCGGCCGGCGAAGACACCACCCGCGCGATGGTCGAGCGCGCCTTGAGCCGCTGGAAGGCCCTGGACTTCGAACAGGTGGCCGCCGACGCGGGCCTGCCCGTGGCCGCCATGCGCAGCTTCGACGAATGGGACCGCCACCCCCAAGCCCTGGCGGTGGCCGCGCAGCCCCTGCTGACCATCGAGCGCATCGGCGAAGCCGATCCGCGTCCCTTGCCCAAGTACGGCAATGGCGCCCGGCCGCTCAAGGACATCCGCGTGCTGGACCTGACCCGCATCATCGCCGGCCCGGTTTGCGGACGGGCGCTGGCGGCGTACGGCGCCGATGTGATGCTGCTCAATTCCCCGCATCTGCCCAACATCGACAACATCATCGATACCAGCCGCGGCAAGCTGTCGGTGCTGGCCGATCTGGATACGGCCGACGGCCGCATCGCGCTGGGCAACCTGCTGCGCAGCGCGCACGTGTTCGTGCAGGGCTACCGCCCCGGCGGCCTGGCCGCGCTGGGCTTCGGCCCGCAGGACGCGGCGCGCATCCGTCCGGGCATTGTCTACGTGTCCTTGACCGCCTATGGCGACAAAGGTCCCTGGGCCGGCCGCCGCGGCTTCGATTCCCTGGTGCAGACCGCTACGGGCTTCAACCACGCCGAGGCGCAGGCCGCGGGCCAGGACACGCCCAAGCCCATGCCCATGCAGATCCTGGACCATGCCTCGGGCTACCTGATGGCGTTTGGCGCGCAAGCCGCGCTGGCGCGCCAAATGACCGAAGGCGGCAGCTGGCATGTGCGCGTGTCGCTGGCGCAGACCGCGCATTGGCTGCGCGGCCTGGGCCGTGTCGAGGGCGGCCTGGCCTGTCCGATGCCGGGTTTCGACGGCCTGCTGGAAACCGAGCCCTCCGGCTTTGGCGAACTGGTGGCTCTGCGCCACGCCGCTCAGTTCTCCGATACGCCGGCCCGCTGGACGCGTCCGTCCAGCCCGCCCGGCACGCATCCGCCGGTCTGGCCATTCAACTAGAAACACCCGCTCAAGCCTGCGCGCCGCCGGCGTCTGGCTGGAAGCAGCGCGTCTCCAAGCAAGGGCCGCGGTTTCATCTGCGGTTCTGTCTGATTTTCATGTAAGCGCCTCAGCACGGCCCCGGAGCCTGTGGCCGGCGCTCTGCCTGCACTTCTTGCGTCCAGCCATGGCTGAGGCGCTTCCATCTCTTCCCACGCAAGCCCGCCCGATACCGCCATGCGCAGCTATCGGGTTTTCTGTTATGGAATCAATAAATTACATATTGATATCAACAGTCATATAAATAGCATGTCGTCATATTTTGTCATTGTTAAGTAACAACCAGAATCCCCGGGTGTAGTCGCTGGGAGTGCGCGCAGGACTTCGTCCTGGATGTGGCTCAGAACGGATCCGCCGACGCCGCAGTTCAGTAGCTTGGCGACTTTGCCTGGCCGGCTCATCTCCCGCCCGCGGGATTCCTTTCAGACAAGGTCATGACGATGCTGAAGCCATCCAAGGCACACGCTTGGTGCATAGCGGCTGCGCGCCAAGTCAGAAAGGCGCTGTGCGTGGCGCTTTCCAGTTTGCTCCTGTTCCAGGGCTGCGCCGCGCCGCTAGCCGGCGAACACCGCAAGCCGCTCCCCGACGCCGAAGGCCGAGCCGCATCCGCCAGCATTGCCGTTCAGGACCGGGCGCGGGCGATGGATCCAAGCGCGGCCGCGGCCAGCGCGCCTATCCCCGGCGGCATGGATCCCGCGCCCGATCTGGAGGGACGCCCCTTGCCCGCCAATCCCAACCAAATGGCGAGCGCGGACGCCAGGTCGACGGCCAGCGGCAAGGCCATCGGTGCAGCCCAGCAAGCGGCGGAAAGCTGGCTGCGCCAGTTCGGCACGGCCAGGCTGGACCTGCTGGGCAGCTTCCATGGCGGCGCTCTGGATATGTTGTTCCCGCTGCGCGATTCCGGGACGAGTCTGATTTTTTCCCAATTCGGCGCGCGCCGGACCAACCTCCTGCAAGAGTCATATCGGACCACGGTCAACCTCGGGCTGGGCTACCGCCATTTCGGCGATGGCTACATGGCTGGCGTCAACGCATTCCTGGACCAGGACGTGTCGCGCGGCCATCGGCGCCTGGGTCTGGGCGGCGAATGGTGGGCGGATTATCTGAAGCTCAGCATGAACGGCTATTTCCGGCTGAGCGACTGGAAGCGTTCGCCCGATGCGCGGGACTATCAGGAACGCCCGGCCAGCGGCTGGGACATCCGGACCGAAGGCTATCTGCCGCAGTATCCGCAGTTGGGCGGCAAGCTGATGTTCGAGAAGTACTACGGCGACGAGGTCGGGCTGTTCGGCGCCAGCAACCGGCAAAGAAATCCCAGCGCCTGGACCCTGGGTGTTTCCTATACGCCGGCGCCGCTGGTCACGCTGGGCCTGGACCATCGCATGGGGCAGGGCGGGCAGTCCGACACCAGCTTCAAGCTGGGCCTGAAGTACGCGCTTGGCGTGCCTTTGGCCAAGCAGTTGCAGCCGGGTGAAGTCGCGCGCAGCCGCAAGCTGGCCGGCATGCGCATGGATCTGGTCGAACGCAACAACGAAATCGTCCTGGAATACAAGAAGAACGATCCCATGACGATACAGCTGCCGGCGGCTGCTTCCGGATATCCTCGGACGGCCCTCAGCTTTCCGGTAACGCTGACGGGCGCGGATGCCGCGCCCCGGATCGAATGGTCCGGTTCCGCGGCGCCGTTTGCGATGCCATACAGCGGCGGCGCGTCCGCATCGCTGATGCTGCCCGACTACCGCAGCGGCGGCATCAACAGCTATCAGCTGATGGCGTCCGCTACGGATGTGCACGGCCGCAAGATCAGGTCCAACGTCATGACCGTGAGCGTCAACCCGCTCAGCGTCAGCGTCGCGCGTTCCAAGGCCGCCGCCATGGCGGACGGCGTGGACAGCGTCCGATTCACGGCCCAGGTTCGCGGCGTCCAGGCCGAACCCATGGGGGGGCGCACCGTCACATGGGTCCTGCAGGGGGCCGGCACGATCCGGGAGTCTTCGGACCGCACCGATGCCGATGGCGTGGCGTACGCCCTGGTCAGCAGCACTGTCTCGGGCACGATCGGGGTCGAGGCAATGGAGGCGCAAGGGTTCAAGGGCAGGAGCGAGGCAGAGTTCCTCGAAGCGCCGGGCACGGCCAGCGTGGCGCTGCTCGTTGCGCAGCCCGCGTCCATTCTTGCAAACGGCAGGGACAAGACTGTATTGAAGGCGACAGTCAAGGACGGCAAGGGCAACGCAGTGGGCGCGGGCGTCGCGGTGAACTGGACCGCCACCGGCGGGCGGCTTTCCAGTAACAGCAGCAATACCGACGCGAGTGGCATTGCCGTGGCGGAACTGCTGTCCGCCACTGTTCCAGGCCTTGCGGCCATCACCGCCAGGGCCGGAGCCGAGGATCCGGGCAAGACGGGATCCGTCGCATTCCTGCTCGATGCATCCGATGCCCAGGTGCTGCGGCTCACGCCAAGCAAGACCACCGCCCTGGCCGATGGCCTGGACACGGTGACCTTCACCGCCACCGTCGCGGATGGCCGAGGCAATCCGGTGGGAGCGGGCGTCGCCGTCAACTGGGGCGCCAGCCTGGGCACGCTGGGCGCCGCTTCCAGCAACACGGACGCGAGCAGCCAGGCCACGGTCGTACTGACCGCGCCGACCGCGGCTGGCGCGGCGACCGTCACCGCCAGGGCCGCAAGCGGCGACCCGGGCAAGACCGCCGCGGTCGCGTTCGTCGCGGATGTCGCTAACGCGCGCGTCGTCCAGCTCACGCCCAGCCAGGCCAGGGGCACGGCCAATGGCGCGGATGCCGTGGTTTTCACCGCCATGGTTGAAGACGGCCGCGGCAATCCGGTGGGGGCGGGCGTCACCGTCAACTGGAGCGCCAGTCTTGGGACGCTCGCCGCTACCAGCGTCACCAACGCCAGCGGCCAGGCTTCCGCCTTGCTGATCGCGCCGATCGTTCCCGGCACGGCAACCGTCACGGCCCGGGCGGCGGATGGCGATGCCGGCAAGACCGCGTCAGCCGTCTTCGCGGCAGACGAACTGAGGGCCCGCGTGGCCGCGCTAAGCCCAAGCAAGACCACCGGCCTGGCCAACGGCACTGACACCGTCACACTCACGGCCACGATCGATGATGGCAGAGGCAATCCGTTGGGGGCGGGCATCGTCGTCAACTGGAGCGCCGATCGGGGCTCGATAGGCGCTTCCAGTATCACCAATGCCAGCAGCCAGGCCACCGTCGTCCTGACCGCGCCTACCGCGACCGGAGCGGCGACTGTTACCGCCAAGTGCGCGCCGGCCCGCCAGGCGAAGAGCGCCGGCGGAGATCCCGGCAAGACCGCCGCCGTCGATTTCATCGCTGACGCCTCCAGCGCCCACGTCATCGAGCTGGCCGCGAGCAAGACCGACGCGGTGGCTAACGGCGCCGATACCGTGACCCTCCGGGCCGTCGTCGTCGACAAGCAAGGCAATCGGGTGGGCGCAGGTGTTACCGTCAACTGGAGTACAAGTCTGGGCCAGCTCCCGGCGGCCACCACGACCGATAGCAAGAGCGAAACCTCGGCCGTCCTGATCGCGCCGACTTCCACGGGCGTCGCGACGGTTACCGCCAAGGCTGCGGGCGGCGATGCGGGGCAGGTGGTGTCTATCACCTTCATGGCCGACGCGTCGACCGCCCGTGTGGCGACAGTCGCGGCGAGCAAGACGAGCGGCTTGGCCGATGGCACGGATACCGTGACCTTCACGGCCACGGTTGCGGACGCCAAGGGCAATCCGGTGGGTGCGGGCGTCCCGGTCAACTGGGGCGCCAGTCTGGGCACGCTGGCTGCGACGGTCAGCAAGACCGACGCCAACAGCCAGGCCTCGGCTGTATTGACCGCGCCGACTGCGGTGGGCACGTCGACCGTCAACGCCCGGGCCGCGGGCGGCGACGCGGGCCAGACTGCCACGATAGCCTTTACGGCCGACGCTTCCAGCGCCCGAGTGGTTAGTTGGGCGTTCAGTAGCAATAGCTCGCCGGTACGGGCCAATGGCGTAGACGCCATTATCCTCAGGGCCCACGTGAAAGACGCCATGGGCAATCGCGTGGCCGGGGCGACGGTCGACTGGACCACCAGCCTGGGCAGCCTTGCTAGCGCGACAAGCGTTAGCGACGTCACTGGCGAGGCTCTTGTCAAGCTGGTGTCCACCACCGCCGGTGAAGTTGTCGCCACGGCCAAGGCAGGGGCGGCGGATCCGGGCAAGATCTTGCGCGTGGGTCCCTTCGTGGCCGATCCCGCCACCGCCCGCGTGGTCGTGCTTACGCAAAACAAGACCAATGGCGTCGCCGATGGCGCAGATACGGTGAGATTTACGGCCACGGTACAGGACGCACACGGCAATGCGATGATGAGGTGGGACGTCAACGGCACGCCGAGGCCGCTCGACATTCCCGTCAATTGGACCACTTCCGGCGGCAGGCTGGCCGCAACTGCCAGCAGCACCGATGAGACCGGCAAGGCCACAATGGTATTGACCGCGCCGAAGGTTGCCGGCAGCGTGAATGTCACCGCCATGGCCCCTGGGCGGGATGCGGGCCGGACAGCCAGCGTGACCTTTGCGGCCGCCACGCCCAGCACCCGCGTCGGCAGCGCTTCGGCCAGCAAGACCAGCATCGTGGCCAATGCCCGCGATACCGTGATCTTCACGGCGGTAGTGCTGGACGGCAACGGCAATTCAGGAGGCGCAGGCCACGTGGTCAACTGGAGCACCGATCTTGGCTCGCTGGAGGCGTCATCCACCAGGACCAACGCCAAGGGCGAGGCCACGGTTGTGCTGACGGCGGGAAAGCTCGCGGGGCAGGCCACGGTGACTGCCAAGACGGGCGCAGACGATTCGGGCCGTGCCTTCCGCGTGGCATTGACCGCTGATCCGATAACCGCCCGCGTCGCTTCCCTGGCCAGCAGCAAGACCTCTGCCCGGGCTGACGGTCAGGAAAAGCTGATCCTTAAGGCGACGGTGAAGGATGCCAACGGCAATCTGGAGGTCGCGGGCGTCACGGTCAACTGGCGGACCAACCTCGGCACGCTGGCCTCGGCAACCAGCAGTACGGATAGCAATGGCGTTGCCACGATGGAACTGCGCGCGCCAGGCGCTCCAGGTATCGCCGTGCTTACCGCGAGGGCAATCGCGGCGGACGGGGGCAAGACCGTGCGCGTGGAGTTCATATCGTCGAGTACGATCCCGCCGCGGCCATGGCAATGAGCAGGCATGTGCGCGGATACATGCGGGACTGCCGTCATGAACGGACTTGCGGCCGAACAGTAGCGGCGCATGCCCGCCAGCGCCGCCTACTGCTTGGCCTTCCAGTCGCGCAGTGCGCGCATGGTGTTGGCCACGTGGGAGTCCGGATTCATGTCGGTGTATTCATACAGGATCTTGCCTTGCGGCGAGATCACGTAGGAGATGCGCTGCGCGTACTCGGGACGCTTGTCGTGGACCGCGTCGTAGGCCTTCATGATCTTGCCATCGCCGTCGGCCGCTACCGCGAACTTGCCGCGGCATTCGCTGACCGAGAACTTGTTCAAGGTGTCGATATTGTCGGTCGACACACCGATGACGGTAGCGCCCAGGGACTTGTAATCATCGGTGGCTTCGGCGAAGTTGTGCGCCTCTATCGTGCAGCCCTGGGTGAACGCGGCGGGGAAGAAATACAAGACCACCGGACCTTGCTTGAGCGCCTCGCTCAGCGAGAACGTGTAGACCTTGCCGCCCAGCGATGCCTGGGTGCTGAAGTCCGGGGCGGGCGCGCCCACGTCCAGCGCGGCCTGGGCCGAGGGACCGGCCAGCAGGCCGCAGAGGAGTAACCAGGGGGCAATGCGCTTCATCGGAATCTCCAGGAATTTCAGGGGCCGCGCGGCAACGGGTCTACTGTAGCCGTGCAGGAGGCGAGGGTCCAGTAAGCGGCGCGGCGGCGTCGCCCGTCCTAGTCGCGTCCGGAGCCGCCGCGGCCATTCCCGTTGCCATTGCCGTCTCCGCGCGGTTGGTCGCGCTGCTGTTGTTGACGCGCCTGCTGCTGGGCCTGCTGGTCGCGCTGCTGCTGTTGACGCGCCTGCTGCTGGGCCTGTTGGTCGCGCTGCTGTTGTTGACGCGCCTGCTGCTGGGCCTGCTGGTCGCGCTGCTGTTGCTGACGCGCCTGCTGCTGGGCCTGCTGGTCGCGCTGCTGTTGTTGACGCGCCTGCTGCTGGGCCTGCTGGTCGCGCTGCTGCTGTTGAC